>Cam_p2__coassemble_846_pt1 | contig 126165 bp, 119 predicted proteins | sample Cam_p2__metabat2_low_PE_032 | metagenome-assembled genome bin Cam_p2 | reverse complement strand
TCTCTATAGTTTCCTATTTTTTTGAAATATCTAACAATTTTGCTAAACAACGTAAAATATTATATCATAGAATTAATTTTTTCGATACCCTTTACAGGGATTAAATTCTTTGTTTTTGATAATTTTTTACAATTTGCTGAAATCCAAGGTAGCAAATAAATCATCCAACGTTTCTGCACGACGAATGAGCTCTACCCGACCATCTTCGTGAAGCAATAATTCTGCGGAACGAAGCTTACCGTTATAGTTGAAACCCATCGCATGACCATGTGCACCGGCATCGTGAATAACGATGCGATCACCGATGTCAATCTTAGGTAGCTGACGATCGATAGCGAATTTATCATTATTTTCACAAAGCGATCCCGTTACATCATATACATGATCTGCCGGTGCCTGTTCCTTACCCATTACAGTGATATGATGATAGGAACCGTACAGTGCCGGGCGCATGAGGTTCGCCATGCACGCATCCAAGCCAATATAGTGTTTATAAATATCTTTGCGATGAATAGCGGTAGCTACCAAATATCCGTACGGCCCTGTTACCATACGACCACATTCAAAGGCTAAAGAAATAGGACTGTGCCCATTACCTTCAATTTTTTCTTCGTAGGCTCTCTTAATACCGGCACTTAATGCTTCAAAATCAACCGGTGTCTGCTCAGGCTTATACGCTACCCCAATACCGCCGCCAAAGTCAATAAATTCCACTTCCACACCAGTTTTTTCCTTCACGAGAAGTGCTAAATCAAACATGAGTTCTGCCGTACCGATGAGACCGTTAATGTCAAGTTCGTTCGACACAACCATTGTGTGTAAACCGAAATGCGATACGCCATGGTCCTTACAGTACATTACAGCTTCGATAATTTGATCCTGCGTCATACCATATTTAGCCTCTTCCGGCAAACCAATGATAGTATTGCCTCCCTCTTTGAGCGAACCCGGGTTATAGCGGAAGCAAAGACGTTCCGGTAAACGACCGTTATGCTTTTCAATATACGCGATGTGTGTAATATCGTCCAGGTTGATGATAGCACCCATTTCCAATGCTTTCGCATATTCTTCGTAAGGCGTATCATTGGAGGAAAAGATAATATCACTACCTGTAATGCCAACCTTTTCACAAAGTACTAACTCTGCCAAGGAAGAACAATCGGCACCTACGCCTTCTTTTTGCAAGAGACGCATAATATATGGATTCGGAGTCGCCTTTACCGCAAAGTATTCTTTAAAATCCTTTGCCCAAGAAAAGGCCTTGATAAAACGACGAATATTTTCTACAATCCCCTTAGCATCGTAGATGTGAAAAGGCGTTGGGTACTGAGCAATGATGCTCTCCAACTGTTCACCGGTAAACGGTACTTTTTTTTCGTTCATAATCTCTCTCCTTATTTTTTATTCTGATTATTGTTTTTTGTATGCATGTAAGATTAACTATACTTATTATATTGATAAAGATTCACACTGTCAATTCTATAGAAAGTCATAATATGCATACTAACATCTCTTTTGTGCATACTCTATAGATAAACAAAAACCGTTGCCTGCTGTTAGCAAAGACAACGGTTTTTGTTTTATTTATATGAGTTGAATGAAACGGATCACTCAGCGAGACATTACATCATGCCACCCATACCGCCCATGCCACCCATCGGAGGCATTGCCGGTGCGGCAGCTGCGTTTTCTTCTACCTTATCGGCTACGATAGTTTCCGTAGTCAATACGAGAGATGCAATGGATGCAGCGTTCTGCAACGCAGAGCGAGTTACCTTAGCAGGATCCACGATACCTGCTTTTACCATATCCGTATATTCTTCGGTCAAGGCGTTGAAGCCGATACCTGCATCGGTATTCTTAACCTTTTCAACAACTACAGAGCCTTCGAGACCTGCATTGTAAGCAATCTGACGAAGCGGTTCTTCAACAGCACGCTTTACAAGGTTAATACCTGTCTGAACATCGCCTTCTTCGTGCAAGTTATCCAAAGCAGATACAATATCGATGAAAGTAGTACCGCCGCCGGCAACAATACCTTCTTCTACGGCTGCACGAGTTGCGTTCAAAGCATCTTCGATGCGCAATTTCTTATCTTTCAATTCCACTTCGGTAGCTGCACCAACTTCGATAACTGCTACGCCGCCGGATAATTTAGCAAGGCGTTCCTGTAATTTTTCACGATCAAATTCGGATGTAGTTTCATCCAACTGGCCGCGAATCTGGCTTACACGCTGTTTAATTGCTTCGCTGTCGCCAACGCCGTCGATAATAACAGTTTCATCTTTGGTTACACGAACCTGACGAGCACTACCTAAGTCAACTAAGTCTACACTATCCAATTTGCGACCCATGTCTTCGGTAATTACCGTACCGCCGGTCAAGATAGCAATATCTTCGAGCATAGCCTTACGACGATCGCCGAATCCCGGAGCTTTTACGGCTACTGCTTTGAAAGTACCGCGCAATTTGTTAACTACTAATGTAGCCAATGCTTCGCCATCAAGATCTTCGGCAATGATGAGTAATTCCTTACCCTGTTTTACTACTTTTTCCAATGTCGGAAGCAAATCAGCGATAGCACTAATCTTACGGTCGGTAATCAAAATGTACGGATCATTCATAACAGCTTCCATTTTATCAGCATCCGTTACCATGTACGGGGAAATGTAGCCACGGTCGAACTGCATACCTTCTACAACATTAAGGTCTGTCTGTAAGCCTTTGGATTCTTCTACGGTAATTACGCCATCATTACCTACTTTTTCCATAGCTTCTGCAATCAAACCGCCGATTTCGGTGTCGGCAGCGGATACGGAAGCAACTTGAGCAATATCAGCTTTACCGTTTACTTTGATAGCGCGTTTTTTAATTTCGTCTACCAATGTATTTACAGCCATTTCAATGCCTTTTTTCAAAATCATCGGGTTAGCACCGGCTGCTACGTTACGCATACCTTCCTGAATCATAGCCTGTGCCAAAACAGTTGCGGTTGTAGTACCGTCACCGGCAACATCGTTAGTTTTGGTAGCTACTTCTTTTACTAACTGTGCGCCCATATTTTCGAACGGATCGGCCAATTCAATATCACGAGCAATCGTTACACCGTCATTGGTAATTGTCGGTGCGCCGAATTTTTTATCCAATACAACATTGCGACCTTTTGGTCCCAACGTAACTTTTACTGCATTTGCCAATGCATCTACACCGCGACCTAACGCACGGCGTGCATCTTCGTTAAAAAGAATTTCTTTTGCCATTTAAAACTACCTCCATTATTATCACCTCATCAATAGGTGATACCATTTATGTCAGTGTGATGTATCAAATCGTGTTGTTAATTATGTTACGCTTAGCCGATGATTGCCAAGATATCACGTTCGCTGATTACGAGATGATCAACGCCGTCAATCTTAACTTCTGTGCCGGCATATTTGGAGAACATTACTTTGTCACCAACTGCTACTTCTAAAGCCACACGCTGGCCATTATCGTAAACCTTGCCTGCACCGACAGCAACTACTTCACCTTCGGAAGGCTTTTCTTTCGCTGTATCCGGTAAAAAGATACCACTTTTAGTTTTTTCTTCTTTTTCAAGCACGCGAATGATAACTCGATCGCCTAACGGTTTCATCATTATGAATCTCTCCTTTGATTTATGTCTTTCAAGTTTGTTGTTAGCACTCAATAACCTCGAGTGCTAATCACAGTTATTATTATATCCAAAATGAAAATAATTGCAAGTCCTTTTTTGACTTTTTGACTTAAAACAATTATATAATTTGAATGCGCGAATACCTATCGCCCTCTATCAGGTACTTCGATGTACGAAATATGTGTGAGGAATATGTAACAGTATATACTCTAAAGGAACATACTATGAAACGCATACTATAAAAAACCCTTTAATATAATAAGCACCATCACGATAGATGCCATTACATCAAAGGGTTTCTTCCTTCACAATAGTTAGCGTACTGTTTTCTTTTCTTGTTCTTTAATAATTCGTCGACACACTTCGATAACAGGCAGTCGTTTATCCATAGCAAAACTACGGATACGTCTGTAGGCAACGTCTTCATTGATTTTTAAATTTTCCATCAATATGGCTGTGGCCTTACGAACCCATTTTTGTTCTTCCAATGTATCTTCCAATTTGTCAATCGTTTCGCGATGTAGCTGACTTTCTTGAAAGCGATTGTATGCCATTTCCAGGGTAGGAATGAGTTGTACTTCATTAAGCGGTTTGATCAAGTACCCGTACACGCCGGATTCGGCAGCCTTCTTTACCAAATCCTGTTGACTATAAGCAGTAAGTAAAACGACCGGCGCAATTTGTAAATGTCGAATCTGGCGAGCCGCTTCGATTCCGTCGAGCTCAGGCATCTTAACATCCATCACGATAATGTCCGGTTGTAATGTTTTTGTTAACTGCAGTGCTTCAACTCCATTTTGCCCTTCACCTACTATCTCATAGCCGGCTGCATCCAAGGTATCGCATATATCCATTCTGATTAATGATTCATCGTCAACAACAAGCACGCGCATGATTGGCGTCCCCCTTTATCTCTACTTTATAATTGCTCTCTTATTTTGTCATCGGTATACTCTATCCCAATTATTATATGTTATGTTGTATTACAAATTGGTAAAAGTAATGCATACCGAAGCCCCACCGCTCGTACCTGACTCAAAGGTAATCTCGCCGTGTAATTCATTCTCTACAAGGCTGTGAATAATTCTAAGTCCCAATCGTCGCGAACGCTTGCCATCAAAGTTTGCAGGAAACCCTATACCGTTATCCGTTACACGTAAGCGTACTCGACCGTCCTCTTCGCTTCCTTGAATGTGTACATACGAATGTTCTTGGATTGTTTTACCTTGCACAAAGGGCTCTATAAAACCATGCTCCAAGCTATTAGCGATCAATTCGTTAATTAACAGTGATACATAGCCGGCGCGTCGAGAATCTAAAAGGATTCGCTGCCCTCGATAATCGCAATGTACGTTAATATCTCTGGGGACCATAGACTGGATTAACAATCGCCCCAACTCTTCACATATGGTACGCAGTTCAATATAATCTTCTTCATATCGTGAAACAACTTCGTGGACTAAGGCCATACTTTCAATACGGCTGACCGCTTCTTGCAACGAGCGTTTTACTTCATCACTTTCCGAACGACGTGCATCCATTCGCAACAATCCGGCAATAATTTGTAAATTATTTTTTACACGATGGTGAATTTCTTTAATCACAGAGTTTTTTACTAATAATGCTTGTTCGGTTCGCCTGAGCACAGTAGTGTCTTTCAATACAAGAATATGACGTTGATGACGACCTCGCCCCGTTATAGGAATTAAGGTTTGTTCAATCGTAATATCTCCGTATGTTTCTTCAAAACGAACACCGCGATGAGCCAGTATGGAACGCTTTACTAAGGATAACTTCAAAGCGCCGCCGAATACACTGGTCCCTACCAGTCGTTTATCAAAGCCAAGTACATCTACCATTTGCGCTGCGGCATCATTAGCATATATGATGGTACCCTCTCCGCTAAAAATGATAATACCGTCTTGATAGGATACAGGTGTATAGAGATCCGGTTGTTCGAGTAGCGGAACCATAATAGCCATATAGGCCGATTCATTTAACAGATGTCGCCGTTCTATTTCTTCCGAAGTAACATCCGACTCATGGCGCTGTAAAAAAATAATACTGCCAATCGATTTTCCGCCGTTGTCGATAATAGGATAACCTTCTAGGTCGTATAAAGACGATTTCTTATCGCTCACCAGATTACGCACGGGCGATGACGTATCAGCCATTTCGTACAACCTATCATTTTCATCTTTTGAAAGTATGCTAAACCCCTTCGAACCGTCACCGTCTCCGAGCAATCGTCCTTGCCCGTACAGTATAAGCCGATCATCGTCAGCGTTGGTAAGCACATAGGCTTCCTGATGTGTTAAGCTCGCCGCAAAGGGTAAATAACCGGCGGTTAACGCTAACAAACTAATTTGTGCTTCTGTCTTATCGGTATGAAGACGACAATACTCCTTATACTGTTCCATGCGCAAGCCTCCTCACTTTATCCGCGCCAGGATTCATCGCCTAATGGAATTGACGGTTTGGCGTTCAATGTTAACTTTGAAAATTTTCCTGCTTTCGCCATATAATAGGCTCGGCAACCAATCATAGCTGCATTATCCGTTGCTAAAATTCGTCCCGGACGATAGAATGTCAACCCTTCTTCTTCACACATCTGTGCTAATGTCCGTTGAAGACCTTGATTGGCTGATACGCCACCGGCCACCGTAATTACCTTCTGCCCGGTCATACGTGCTGCTTCTCTGGTTTTTTCCACCAAACTATCTAATACTGCCTTTTGGAAGGAAGCCGCCACATCGGTATCGACGATAGGCGTCCCCTTTTGTTTAGCACTGTTCAAATAATTCAATACTGCCGATTTAAGACCACTGAAGCTAAATTCGAGATTTCCTTTTTCGTGTAATGCTTTTGGGAATTCGATAGCATTTGGATTTCCCTTAGCAGCCAAGGCATCAATGTGAGGTCCACCGGGATAGGGGTATCCCATAACTCGCGCTATTTTGTCAAACGCTTCACCGGCTGCATCATCTCGTGTCTGTCCCAAAACTTCAAAGGTTTCATAATCTTTTACCACAACCAGCATAGTATGCCCGCCGGATACGACTAAACTTAAGAACGGAGGCTCTAACTCCGGATTAGCGAGAAAATTAGCAAAAATATGGCCTTCCATATGATTGACGCCGATAAGCGGTTTCCCTGCGGCAAAGGCTAACCCTTTAGCAGCCGCTACACCAACCAATAAGGCTCCCACAAGGCCCGGGCCGTACGTAACCCCGATATGATCAATATCTTCCAATCGCACACCGGCGTCCTCAAGCGCCTGATCCACTACAGGTACGACTTGTTCAATATGATGACGTGACGCAATTTCGGGAACTACACCGCCAAATTTTCGATGAATGGGTACCTGGCTGGAAATAACATTTGAAAGCACAGTACGCCCGTCTCGCAATACAGCAGCTGATGTTTCATCACAGCTGCTTTCTATTGCCAATGTGTAGATGCTCATAGTGTTTCCTCCTTAACCAGCGACATGATATAGGCATCCTCAGTTGGATTGGTGTAATAGGATTTTCGTATTCCCTTTACCGTAAAGCCTAAACGACGATATAATGCCAGGGCAGCTATGTTAGAAATACGCACCTCTAAAAATATTTCCGTCATGCCGCGATTAAATAGTTCTTTTATTAGCTTACGCGTCACAATAGCACCATAGCCTTCGCGGCGACTCTCGGGACGAACTGCGATATTCGTAATTTGCCCTTCGTCATATACCATCCAGGCACCGGCATAGGCAACTGCCTGTCCGTCTTCTTCCACCAAAAAATAAATACGTTCTTTCTGTTCTTCTAACTCGCGAATGACAGACTCCAACGACCACGGCGTTGAGAACGAATCAGTTTCAATGGCATAGATTGCCTCGGCATCTGCCTTGGTTGCCTGACGCACAACAAACATTATGGTTCCTCCTTCGCTGCATCCGTTACGATAACCGACGGTGTTTCTTCGTTACGCGCTGCATCGGGATGCTTTTTTTCCCACAATACCTCTGCCTCGGAGCGGCGGATATAGTAGGGTAATAACGTCATGGCATCGGTCGTATCACCGGCAGTAAAATGTGGAATGGCCGCCATTAAAAGCGACGAAGCTTTCGGCATGCGTAGTAAAAGCGGTGCTAGCGCAATCGACCCGCCTGCCTCCTCGATAGCCGTAGCCGCCTTCACGGCTCCATCACCGGCAACCATAGTTATATCCATACCTTGCGACAATTCCTCGATAACTTCACTCCGAGCACGTACCTGTGGTAACTGATCACATATGAGTTGTTCCTCTTCCCAATGATAGCGAGCTTCATAAACGTTCTTTTTTTGTGCATCGATTAATATACCGATCCGATGCTGTGAATTATAAAAATTGTACGCTAATGCATCCATTGTCATGATTCCTACCAAAGGAATATTAAGAGCGTATGCCATTGCTTTGGCTGTCCCCATGCCGATTCGTAAACCGGTAAAGGAGCCGGGACCAATGCTAACTGCAATGCCTGCTATATCAGCAGGCGTAATGTTACACTGCTTCATTAATCCTTCAATATGGGGAACTAATTGTTCGGAATGAGTTAATCCCGCCGATACTGTCAATTCACCGACAAAAGAATGTTCATCAGCCAAAGCTATGCTTGACACGGCACTGCTTGTTTCAATTCCCAAATACATAGGGGCCTCCAATCTGTACGAGCTCATTATAAGGGATATATGATGAAGAAAATATAAATTTTCGTTCTGTATCGCTAATGCGATTAATTGTTACCCACAATGTTTCTTCAGGCATAGCGTCCGGAAATTTATCGGCCCACTCAACAATGCTTTTTGTATCATCCGTAAATTCATCAAATCCGATAGGAGCTAACTCATCCTCTTCGTCAAGACGGTACAAATCAAAATGATATAAATTGTCACCTGCTGTTTCATAGGTATTCATCAAAGCAAACGTAGGACTGGTCACTTCTTCATTAATACCGAATCCGATTGCAATACCTTGAGAAAAATGGGTTTTTCCTGTCCCGAGATCACCAATCAACGCAACGCAAAGCGGTGCATCCATGGATTTCATAAAGGTGCCTAACCGTTCACCTAAACGCCGTGTATCTTCTACCGATGAGGTTTGACACAGCAAATTTGCAGTACCTGTCATCATGTCACCTAACACTTTCTATTACTGTCTATTACTGTCTATTTCTATTATTATCTATTACTATTTATTTCTATTATTGACTATTTTACACTATATGTACTGTCGGTTTTATTTTATGTAGCCTAATCAATCCCAATCACTTTGAAAAATGATTATATCCCTGTGCCGGAATGATCTTCTTTTCACCTTGTGCGGTTCGTAGGCAAACCCCGGGGGCACCGGAAACCACATGCCCAATCAGTTGAATCCCTTCCAACGCAGAAACCTCGTTGACTATATCCTCCGGAATGGTAAAGACAAGTTGAAAGTCCTCACCTCCATACAACGCGAATGACCAAGGAGAAATTTCTTTTTTCTTTGCCCATTGTATAACTTCCGGATGAAAACGCATAGCGGTTTCATCGATTTCAATGGCAACGCCCGATGCATGGGCTATTTCGTTTAACTCACTCCCTAAGCCATCGCTGATATCATTCATTGCGTGCGCTCCCAAACTGCGAAGCACATTTCCTAAATATACTTGAGGTTCCGGGCGTTGGTGTACTCGTTTACAATGTGAATACCCAGGTGCATTATCAAGTAGTGCCTCCAAACCAACTGCTGAATCACCGATGGTATTGGTAATGCCAACTACATCACCTACTTGTGCCCCACTGCGGTATAGCTCTGTTTCTTCCGGCACTTCACCGATAATTGTCAACGATACTGTCAACGGTCCATCGGTGCGTACCGTATCGCCGCCTATAATATTGACGTGATGCGTTTTACAAATAGATTTCAAGCCTTCATATATTTCTTGCAATCGTTGAGAATTACCGTCAGGTGGAGCAGCCACAGCGATAACGACCTGACGCGGCACACCACCCATAGCTGCTATATCACTAATATTTGCCGTACCTAAACGGTAGCCTATATCAAAAGGAGCCGTCGTCTTCGATAAAAAATGTATGCCTTCCACCATCATATCCGTACTGACTAATTGATGATATCCTTTCTTGGCTTTATATACGGCACAGTCATCTCCAATACCACATATTACAGTGCTCATATCGTATATAGTATCATCTGCTACAGATTTTATAAAATTAAATTCACCCATTTCACGCATCTGCATAGCTTACTCCTCCACATCATCCACCTTCTTATCGGGACGTATTCCTCATATACTCCTATGATGGTTCTGTTCTACTCCACTTCTATCCTAGCATTATACCAAAATTTACCAGTTGATGAAACAAAATCCCGTATCGTACGTGGATACGGGATTTGCTTGACCCAGATATGCATGTCTAAGCCATTATTTTACAATTAAATTATCCATTCGACTCAACGGATCACTCAAATCATAAGCTCCGAAAGATGTTAGCGGTTTTCCATCGATTAGGAACAACACACCTTTTACATCTTTGAATTCCGTTACTGTGTTTACAACCGCTGCCAAACGTAATTGTGCGGTAAGCTCGCCGCCGTTATCGTTTGCCACAAAGGCCTTGTTCATGTCTACCGTGGCAATACCATCTTTAACAGTCACACCTTTTACAGCTGTGCCTTTAGCAAAAACAGGATATTTTTGACGAGCATCTTCTTCAAAAATCACAGACAATGCATATTTCACTGTCTTCTTATTACTGTCCAAGGTAACAGATTGTGGTCGTACACCGCGTCCGTCATCGGTCGGCACGTATACTACCATTTTACTCATCGGATCGTTGGCTGCTTCTTGTGTCGTAGCTTCAGCAGACATGGTTGCCTTTGCACCGCTATCCTTAGTTACAGCTGTGCTGTTAGCCGTTTCGCCACTGCAACCGGCTGCAATAGTCATGATAACGACCAAGGCCGCCATGAGGAAATTCCTTAGGTGCTTTGTCATAGTCGTTACCCCCTAAAATAATTTTCAATACCTGCCGCAATTTCATCGGCAAAGTTTTCCTGTGTTTTTTCCGTCTTTAGCAAGGCCTCTTCCGAAGGATTGGATATAAAGCCTAATTCAACTAATACAGCCGGCATTGCAGAGTGTCGCAATACATACAGGTTACCCGGTTGAATCCCTCGGTCACCACCGAATCCGCTTTCCCCAGCAATTTGCGATTGTATACGGGAAGCCAGTTTTGTATCATATGGCGTCTTATCGTAATAATAAGTAGCAATACCGCCAACATTTGGATTTGTAAAAGAATTGATATGAACACTCACGAATAAATCGGACGAATTATAGTTACCCACATTGACACGGGCTTGTAATTCATCAGGACCGCTGGCATTCGGTGCGTACACATCTACATCGGTAGTGCGGGTCATAAATACTTTAGCCCCTTTTGCTTCCAATGCTTTTTTAAGAGCTTTCGCAATCGGTAAGGTTACATCTTTTTCTTGTACGCCGGTAGGTCCGATTGCACCCGGATCACTACCGCCGTGACCGGGGTCAATGGTAATAATTTTACCGGCAATACCACCGCTGGTACGATATTTCACTGTATTGGTAGTCGCCTGAGGGGCAACCGGTTTCTTCTTTGCCTCTCTGGCTGCTTTAGCTGCACGCCATTTATCACTGCCGTAATACATATCGGTCGGTGCTACGCCTTTCTTTTGAATATCAATAACCATACGATACGGTTTATTATTCACGGTATCTTTTGTTAAAGAAAATACTTTAACGTCATTTTCATCTATGGATGTCGGTGTCTTGATATTCACATTAACATTTTTGCCCTTCTCGGCCAAGCTTACCGATGAAGCAATGGATTTATCCATTTTTACCTGTGAAGGGGCGCCTTTAATTTCCGCATTCTTTAATACAATTGTTGTATTCAGTCCCGATTTATCAATCGTGGCTGTAGCATCGGTTGGGCTCGACAGGCTCAACACAACGCGTACGAAAGGTATCGGGGCATCTATGCGTGTTACCCAATGCACATCCGTTACCTCTGTCCGGGCCGCTACTGTAGTCATCAACATAGGTAAGCACATAACTACGGTAGCCAAGGCTAACCAAACTTTACGCAAATTTAATCACTCCTATCAAAGTAACAGTCACTCTCGATGCTTAACTACTGTATTATACCACACTTACCTGTTGATTACAAAACAACGAGAGCCACCGCTACTGCGATGACTCTCGTCATTTATCTACGTATTTATCTACGTATTTATCTACGTACTATATATATTCCAAATATATATTATCGTTCTGTCGTAACCGACCAGCTATCACCGTTCGTATGAATATGAATTTGTCCCATAGTATCCGTACGATATATAGTGATGGATTTTGTCGGTGAAACCTCCTTCCCATCATTTAGCAATCGTTGCAGGCTTTCTTTATGAGGATGACCGTAATCATTGTGTAATCCACAAGAAATAACCGCAATTTCCGGACGAACGGAACGAATAAAATCCTTCGATGAAGATGTTTTGCTGCCGTGGTGTCCCACCTTTAAGACACGACTGGAAAGCTTGGTGTTTTCTTCCTTAATAAGACGTGCTTCCTCTTCCTTTTCCGCATCGCCCGTAAATAGCATAGAGAACTTGCCGGCCACCAGTTTACCTACAATAGAATTATTATTGAGATCGGCTTTGCCTTTTTTATCCGTAAGTTCCGTATCCCATGGAGCGTATACTTCAAATACAGCACCATCGCCAAGGGTAACAATATCACCCTTCCGCAAAGCTTTAGGTGTAATTCCCATTTTATTTAACTCTTTTCGGTATGTCTTATATACCGTACTCTTAGCTTCAAAGCCATTATCGTATACATTTTCAATGGGAATCGCTTTGGCAATAGCATAAAAGCCACCAAGATGATCGGCATGAGGATGTGTGATAATCACATTTTTCAACCGATTGACATGAAGAGCTTTCAATTGCTTGACAATGGCTTCACGATGATCTACATCACCGGTATCAATCAGTGTATATTCATCGCCTATTTTTATTAAATGCGCATCTCCTTGCCCAATGTCTAACGTATACACATCGAGTGATTCACCATGCCATGTTGTAGCAGTATGCGAACTTCCGTTACTAATTGATGTGGAAGCTACGCTTGGACCACACCCTGCCAAGGAAAATACAACGGCTATCATCATGCAAAGAAGAGCTAAATAATATTTAATTGTTTTCATACTACGCCTCACTCTTCTTCAGTCATCAGCGCCTGTATGGAAATACCAATTTCACGGGCCACTTCACTAGGCGTAAAGCCAAAGGGTTTTACCTCATGCAAGCGGTCAGCTGCATTGCCGTGGAGGAAAACACCTAAAACAGCAGCTCGGCTTTCGGGAAGACCTTGTCCAATCAAAGCTGAAATAATTCCTGTCAGTACATCGCCCATACCGCCTGTGCCCATGCCTTCGTTGCCACTGCCGTTGATATATACGTGACCACCGGGTAAAGCAACAACCGTCGGTGCGCCTTTTAGGACTAAAACTACATTGTGTTTTGTAGCAAATTCTCTGGCTACTTCTACGCGAGAGGCTTCAATATCCGCAATGGTCATTCCCGTTAAGGCTGCAAACTCACCGGGATGCGGTGTAAGTACTGCGGGGCGTTCACGATCAATAAAAGTAGTTCCCATTGTTTCTATGCGACCCAGTGCAAATAAGCCATCGGCATCAATTACCAAAGGACCTTCAAAGGTATTTACAAAATTACGTACCATCTCTTTTGCTTCTTGATTTCTCCCTAAGCCCGGACCAATAGCGACAGCATCTTTATCGACGGTATGCATACGCACATGCAACATATTTCCAAATGATCCTGTCATCACCTCAGGCATAACTTTTTGTGTAACGATATCCAAGCAGGATGTAGGCACTGCTAATGTCACCTTACCGGCGCCGCTATATACCGCTGCTTCGGCTGCCATTACGGGAGCGCCATACATCCCTTCGGAACCGCCTAATATAACGACATGCCCATTGATGCCTTTATGCGCCGTAGGTACTCGTTGCGGTAAAAACTTTTTAGCTAATTCAGTCGTGACATACATAGTTCGACTTGGTTCGATAAACATATCCCAAGATACGCCTAATCCTTTTTCCACAATCGTCCCGCAATAACTGCGTCCCGGATACAGCAACATACCTTGCTTTACAGCTCCCAATGTTACCGTCACATCCGCTGCCAGTGTTGCCGGATCCACAGCTCCTGTATCTGCTACGAGGCCTGTAGGTACATCAATAGCTACTACCAATGGTTCATACGTCATTTTCTGAATATGTGTTTGTATCATATCTAATTCCTGGCGTAGGTCATCTCGCAAATCACCTACTACACCGGTACCGGCAATAGCATCAACTATACAATCACAGGTAGGCAGCATATCTAACGAGTCGGTAATCAACTCCAATTTCTGGCAGATAGCAAATTGTTCCTGACAAAGGCTTGTTCCTTTATCTATATCTCCAATGACATAGACAAACACTTCTTTACCGAGTGCTTTTAAATGACGCGCTGCTACCATACCATCGCCGCCATTATTCCCTGTACCGCAAATAATGAAGATACTCTGTACATCTGCTTCAGAAATAACATCGGCCACCCCATGACCGGCATTTTCCATAGCATACCCCAAAGGCATTCCTAAATCTTCTTGAATACAATGATCTACATATTGCGCCTCGCTTTTACTCCATACACGCATAAAATATATCTCCTTTCATATAAACGACTCACATCATAACTACATTGGCCACTGCATATGCATGACAGTGACTAATGGAAAGACGTATCTTTGTTATATTCCTCTCTTCAACCATCTGTCCGAACACACCGCTGCACTCCAATTGCGGTGCGCCCCACTCATCGTGAATCACGCAGATATCTTGCCACGAACCATATCGCAAGCCTGTGCCCAATGCTTTAAGAAATGCCTCTTTAGCCGCGTAAATTCCGGCCATTGATGCATATTGTTGCTTTCCTCGTCCCTTGCAATAGGCTTGCTCACGTTCCGTAAAAACGCGATGAACAAAAGAAGGACGCTTCACAGCGTTAGCAATTCTCTCTATTTCAATGATGTCAATTCCTATATGCATATTCCTGTAACCTCCCTTTGTCATCTTGTATCATCATAGCAAACAAATATTCGCAATTCAAGTCATTTTATATAAAAAACAGTCTTACCCTACAGGCAAGACCGCTTTTTCTATATACTTTTAAAAATTTACGAAGCAAACATTTATAATGCTTGTAAGCGATTGCATACTACGTCGGCTACATCTTCTAACTTGCAGGTGAAGCTTTCCCCGTCTTTACGGATGCGTACTTCCACTTCATTTGTTTCCGCCGTAGTTTTGCTGATTGTCAATCGAATCGGATAACCAATAAGATCGGCATCTTTAAATTTGACACCGGCACGTTCTTTACGATCATCTAACAATACGTCGACACCGGCCTTACGCAATGCATCGTAAACCGTAGTTGCCATAGACATTAACTGTTCATCTTTAGCATTAATTGGTACTACCACAGCTTCAAAAGGTGCGATGGCGCGCGGCCAGATAATTCCGTTTTCATCGTGGGATTGTTCGATAGCCGCTGCCAATGTTCTCGATACCCCGATACCATAGCACCCCATTACCAACGGAGACGGACGACCGGACTGATTTAAGAACGTGGCATGTAATGCTTCGCTGTACTTAGTCCCCAATTTAAATACTTGACCGACTTCAATCCCTTTAGCTAATTCCAACTCTCCGCCGCAATGAGGACAACGATCGTCCTTCGTAATCAATCGAATCGGCGCGATACGCATATCCTTTGTATCAAAATCACGTTTCGGATTAATATTAATGTAATGGGCATCACGCTTATTGGCACCGCCGCATACATTGTACATTTCCATAACCGTTTCATCGACAACGATAGCAAAATCATCTGTCTGATGCAACCCTACCGGACTGATAAAGCCTGCTGTTAAGCCTACACGTTTTAAATCTTCATCCGAAGCCATTTCCGGTTCTACCGTAGATTCCATAGCATGCTGCAATGCAATTTCATTCACTTCGTGATCGCCGCGAACAATAGCAAGTACGACTGTCCCATCTACATTGTATACAACTGCCTTGATGGTTCGTTCCAACGGCAAATCAAGCATAGTAGCTACAGCATCAATCGTTTTTGCATCCGGTGTATCTACGAGCGTCAATTTGCCTTCCGGTTCGGCCACAGCTGCTTTCAGCACCGCCGGTTTACCAATTTCAATGTTGGCCGCATAGTCACAATTTTTGCAATGAATCACATCAGCTTCACCGGCATCGGCTAAAGCCATGAATTCATGACTGTTACTTCCACCGATAGCACCGGAGTCTGCCTCTACCGGCTTAAAGTATAAACCGCATCGTGTAAACACGCGAACATATGCATCGTACATAGCTTTATACGATGCATCCAATCCTTCTTCATCCATATCAAAGGAATACGCATCTTTCATAATAAATTCACGACTGCGCATCAAACCGTAGCGAGGGCGACGTTCATCACGATATTTACTTTGCATCTGAAACAGATTCAATGGAAGTTGACGATACGAATTAACTTCATTACGCACTAAAGTCGTAATCATTTCTTCGTGAGTTGGTCCCAAGCAATATTCACGGTCATGACGATCCTTAAGGCGAATCATTTCCGCGCCATATACTTTCCAACGACCCGATTCCTGCCAAATTTCCGCCGGCTGAACTATAGGCATCATGATTTCCTGAGAACCGGCACGTTCCATTTCTTCTCGCACAATGGCTTCAATTTTGCGAATGCTTTTCCATGCCAAAGGCAAGTACGTATACAGGCCATTGGCCATCTTGCGGATAAAACCGGCACGCAACATATATTGTTGACTGATAACATCTGCATCGGCCGGCGTTTCGCGCAACGTCGGGGCATACAACTTACTAGCTAACATCTTTAATTACGACTCCTTTGCTAAATATGCATCTATTTCTTCAAACAATGCATCAACTAATTCCGCTTCCGGAACAGTCTTTATAATTTCACCTTTACAGAACACGATTCCCTTACCGTCACCACCGGCAATCCCAAAATCAGCTTCTCTCGCTTCTCCCGGACCATTTACTACACAACCCATAACGGCAACGCGAATCGGTGCTTTAATAGATTTTAATCGTTCTTCGACAATTTCAGCCATGTCAAATAAATTTACTTGGCAACGGCCACAGGTAGGACAGGAAATCATAGTAGCTCCGTAGTTTCTCAGTCCTAAAGAGCTCAAAATTGTTTTTCCTACTTCTACTTCATGAATCGGATCACCGGTTAATGATACGCGTAAGGTATCACCGATTCCATCGGCTAATAACGATCCAATCCCAATGGCCGATTTAATTGTTCCTTGTGTAACCGTTCCTGCTTCGGTAACACCTAAATGAAGCGGATAATCCACTTTGTCTGATAATTTACGATACGCCTCAATCATAAGCGGTACATCGGTAGCCTTAATGGAAAGCTTCATTTCTCTATAATCCAAGCGTTCTAAAATCCGAACATGTTCCAAAGCTGCTTCTACCATACCATCGGCACAAGGATGTCCGCCATACTCTTTTAAAATATGTGCCGGCAAAGATCCGGCATTAACACCGATACGAATAGGAATATGTTTTGGCTTGGCTTTTTCAATGACAGCCAGCACATTTGCTTCGCCACCGATATTTCCCGGATTGATACGTAAACCATCAACGCCGCTTTCGATTGCTTCCAACGCTAAGCGATAATCAAAATGAATATCGGCAATGACCGGTATATGAGCACCGGCCTTAACTGCTTTCAGCGCTTTAGCAGCTTCCATCGTCGGCACGGCAACGCGCACCAATTCACAGCCTGCCTCAGCCAAACGGTTGATTTCGGCAATAGCCTGTTCGGATTTAACAGGATTGGTGGTTATCATAGATTGTACACTAATCGGTGCGCCATTACCGATTTTTACAGTTCCTACCTGGATACCACGTGTTGGTTTTCTTGTAATCATCAGTTTCTCCTATATCATTAAAGGCGACTTATGTCATGGGTTGTTGCATATATGAAAATCAATAATAAAATGGTAAGACCTGCCATTTGAATATATTGCAACACACGCGGTGGCATACGACGTCTTGTTATTCCTTCAATCAGTAACATAATTAAGTGCCCACCATCCAACACCGGAATCGGCAGTAGATTGATAACACCTAAATTTAGACTAAGTATAGCGGTAAATTGCAACAAATAAACGAAGCCGGCTTGAGCAATTTGCCCCGCCATCTGAGCCACCCCTATGGGCCCAGATACTTCTGCTGCTGTCTTGCCGGTTATCATTGTCCATAAACCGGTTAGCATATCCCGCAAAATATCCCGCGTAACTACAACAGATTGAACTGCTGCCTCACCTATAGAATAGGACTGACTAATACTAGTCGGATTAATACCTATAACAGAAACACCCGTTTCGGCCTTCATCGGAATAACTGCTTTTTCCTGTATTTCACCGTTTCGTTCCACTACGATGGGAATCACTCTTCCCGCAGTACCTTCCAGATTTTTTGTAATATCACCCCAAACGGCAACGGGTTTACCGTCAATACTTGTAATACGATCGTTAATTTCAAAATGTGCCGCTTCTGCCGGAGATCCATTGACAATTCTTCCAATAATCGGTTCGTTGGAAGGTTGCATGGAACCAACGGTAGCAAATACGCCAAAGAAGATAACGATGGCGAGTAAAAAATTAAAAGTAGCACCTGCGGCAATCACGATAAAGCGTTGCCACACCGGTTTTGACAAAAACGATCGTTCATCGATGGGTTCCGACGGATCCATGCCGGCGATTTTATTATATCCGCCCAAAGGAATCATTCGAATAGAATAGAGTGTTTCACCCTTTTGCTGTTTATATAATGCCGGACCAAATCCGATGGCAAACTCATCTACGCGCATTCGGCAAAGCTTTGCCGCTATAAAATGTCCTAATTCGTGAATAAATACAATGATGCCGAAAACGAAAATTGATGCCAATATAGTTATCATATACTCTCCTATACCATTAATTCTCGTGCTTTACGACGTGCCCAACTATCAACGGCCAATAGATTTTCCAATGTAAACTCCGAATCACTTTCTGCTTGCTCCAGAACTCCGACAACGGTTTTATAAATATCACCAAAACGAATTGCTCCGTCAAGGAACGCATATACCGCTGTTTCATTAGCAGCATTGAAGATAGCCGGTTTAAATCCTCCCGCCCTTCCTACTTCGTAAGCCAGACGCAACGCCGGAAAATCATCGTACCGCGGTGGGAAAAATTCTAATTGCAATGCGTCTTCAAAGCGCAGGGTATCCATTTTTAGCGGATAACGCTTCGGATACGTCAATGCATATTGTATAGGCTCGCGCATATCAGGATTTCCCAATTGTGCCAATATAGCACCGTCCTTCATCATAATCATGGAATGAACGATACTTTGCGGATGCACCGTTACCTTAATATGATCAAAATCAAAGCCAAATAACCAATGTGCTTCTATAACTTCCAAGCCCTTATTAAACAGGCTGGCCGAATCAATAGTTATCTTGCTTCCCATGTTCCATGTAGGATGCTTCAAGCAATCGGCTGCCGTTGCGGTAGCGATTTTTTCCGACGGCCATAAACGTAACGGTCCGCCGGATGCAGTTATCAGTAAGGAATCCACATTGTCGCGTGTCTGTCCTTCCAAGCATTGAAAAATAGCACTATGCTCGCTATCAATAGGAAGTAATTCTACACCGTATTCCTTGCAAAGTGCCGTAATCAGAGGTCCACCGGCCACTAATGTTTCCTTATTAGCCAGACCAATTGTCTTTTTTGCTTTAATAGCCGCAATAGTCGGTTCAATCCCTACGGCACCTACTACGGCGGTTACTATCATATCGGCACTTTCACAGACAGCTGCGGCCATTAGTGCCTCATGACCGCCGATAAGGACAGTTTCACCTTGATAACGAGCCTTTAATTGTACATATGCTTTTTCATCCAAAACACCGGCAATTTTCGGGGAAAATTCCTTAATCTGTGCTTCCAATACATCGATATTACTATGGGCAACTAATGCATCTACCCTGAATAAATCGGAATGTTGTCTAATAACATCCAATGTTTGCGTGCCGATAGAACCGGTACTCCCAAGAATACTTATGCCTTTCATAGGGACTCCTTCTATTCTTATACAAGTAAATATACTAATGTAAGCGGTGCTGCAAAAAGGAGGCTGTCGAAACGATCCAATACGCCGCCATGCCCCGGTAAGAGAACACCGGAATCCTTAACACCGCTATCGCGTTTTAATTTAGATTCAAACAAATCCCCCAAAGGGGCTGCTACACCGACTAATGCACCTATAGCTATACCATCATGTACAGCAATACCGGCAATAAACGCATACAGCAAACCGGTACATATACATCCTATAAAGCCTCCGATAAAGCCTTCCAGTGTTTTGTTCGGACTGATACGAGGAACAATCTTTCGTTTTCCCCACAGCCGTCCCGCAAAATACGCAAAGGTATCGCTGGCCCATGTACATAACAATAATAGCCACAAGTAATATACACCCGGAGATGTCGGTATAAAGGATAGCCGGAATACTTCATATACTGTATGATCACGCAAAAGAATCAGTGCAGCCATCCCCGATACCGTATATGTAAAGCCAAGGCAACCATAGGCAATCGCTGTTAATTCATTACTACGCGCAGAAAATGTATAATAAACGCCAAGCAGCAGATACATGACCACCACAGCTGCCAAAGCAGTCGTATAGGCACCAGCCAATAAACATCCCATGACCATAATGACAGCCGGATAGCCCCACACATAAGGGAGCTCAATCTTGCGGCGTTTCATCATAACCAAAAATTCACGCCAACCGACGATAGTCAGCAATGCTACCAGACCATTATATAAAAGCCCGCCATAGGTGATGGCTCCAATAGCGATACAAATTCCTACAATCGCAGTAATTACCCTGGTTTTCAGCATATTACTCCTCCGTTTTCAATCCGCCAAAGCGTCTTTCTCGTTGTTGATACGCTCGAATCGCATCGAATAATACACGCTCCGTAAAATCAGGCCAACATATATCGGTAAACCAAAATTCCGCATACGCCAATTGCCAAAGCAAGAAATTACTGATTCTAAAGTCGTTGCTGGGACGAATCAGCAAATCAACATCCGAAAATTCCGGTGTATACAAGGACTGTGCCATGCGCTCTTCCGTAATTTCTTCTGCTGTCATCTCACCGGCGCCGACTTTTTCAGCTAAATAGCGCGCTGCTCGTACCAACTCATCACGGCCACCGTAATTAATGGCTAACTGCAGCATCAAGCCCGTATTATCTTTTGTCAATGCTTCTGCATCGGCTATAATTCTCTGTAATTGTTCATTAAGACCTTCTATGTGCCCGATAAAACGAATACGTACGTTATTGGCATGCATGTCCTGTACATTTCCGGTCAAATATTCACCAATCAAATTCATAAGCAATGATACTTCTGATGCCGGCCGTTTCCAATTTTCCGTAGAAAAACCGTACACCGTTAATGCTTTCACACCTACAGAGTCAGCGGCGCGCACTATTTTCTTTAATACCTCCGCACCTGCTCTATGTCCCATTGTACGTGGTAATCCACGCCGTTTAGCCCACCTTCCGTTGCCATCCATGATAATAGCCACATGACGAGGTATATTATTTGAATCTAATGTAGTAGAGGCCACTCGTTCAGCCTTTTTCTTACCCAATAATCGTTTCAGCATATTGCACCTCTTTACACTTCTCAAACGCACTGTTAATCATGGGATGAAACAGTAATACTTCATAAGAAGTACCATTGCTTGTAATGCGTGCTACGTAATAGCCATCATTATCTATCTTAAAAAATTTATTGTGATTTTGCCCGACAGATACCATAAAAGGGACATTGGCAGCCCGCAAAAGTCCTTCTGCGAGCTGCCATGGCAAGCCGATTATATCCTCTAACACAATCATTAAACTTCCAATACGTCCTTTTCTTTTTTATCCTTCAAATCATCAACGGCTTTAATTTTTTTGTCCGTTAACTTTTGAATTTTTTCCTGACCGTCCTTGGAGTCATCTTCCGTAATCGTCTTAGCCTTTTCTTCTTTTTTCAGCACCTCATTAGCATCGCGGCGAATATTGCGGATAGCTACTTTGGCTTCTTCGGCTCTTTTATGAACCACCTTAACAAGCTCCTTACGACGTTCTTCCGTAAGCTGAGGAATAGCCAAGCGAATTACGGCACCATCATTGCTGGGATTTAATCCTAAATCAGATTGTAAGATTGCCTTTTCGATAGCACCGATCATAGATTTATCCCACGGTGTAATCAAAATCATACGCGGTTCCGGAGCAGATACATTTGCCACCTGATTTACCGGTGTAGGAGCTCCGTAATAATCAACGGTAATTTTGTCCAATAACGATGTGCTGGCACGTCCCGTACGAATGGAGGCAAACTCCTGCTTCAATGCTTCAATTGTCTTGTCCATACGAGTTTCTTGTTGTGTCAATAATTCTTGGATTTCCATTAGTTTTCACCTCTTACAATAGTACCGATGGCTTCTCCCTTGGCAGCACGAGTGATATTGCCCGGGATATCCATGCTAAATACAACAATAGGGATATTATTATCCTTACACAAGGTTGTAGATGTGGAGTCCATAACTTTTAACTCACGGCTGATTACATCCATGTATGTAAGTTCATCAAATTTCTTTGCATCCGGGTTAGTTCTGGGATCGGAATCATATACACCGTCAGCAAATTTTTTAGCCATTAAAATAGCATCCGCTTCAATTTCAGCAGCGCGAAGAGCTGCTGTTGTATCCGTGGAGAAGTAAGGATTGCCCGTACCACCACCGAAAATAACAATACGACCCTTTTCCAAGTGACGAATTGCTTTACGACGAATATACGGTTCTGCCACTTCCTGCATAGCAATAGCCGTTTGAACACGAGTAGCCGCGCCGGCGTTTTCCAAGGCATCCTGCAATGCCAAAGCATTCATAACGGTTGCAATCATGCCCATGTAGTCAGCCGAAGCACGATCCATGCCTTTTGCACTACCGGCCAAACCGCGCCAAATGTTACCGCCGCCAACTACAATGGCAATCTGTAAATCGGTAGTTCTGGCAATTTCTGCAATTTCATTGGCAATGCCTTCTACTACAACCGGATTAATACCAAACCCTTGATCACCGGCCAACGCTTCTCCGCTCAGTTTCAACACGATACGTTTAAAATGTCTTTCACTCATTGCTATACTCCTCTGCTTATTACAAAATAAGAGAACACAGCACGGTGTTCTCTTATTTTCTCTACTACTTATTTACCAACGGAAGCCATAACTTCGGCAACGAAGTCATCGTTACGTTTTTCAAGGCCTTCGCCCAAGCCGTAACGAACAAAACGACGTACGTTGATGTTTTCACCGATTTTAGCAATGTTTTCATTGATTACGTCAGTGATGGTCTTGTCGCCGTCTTTAATGAAAACCTGTTCCAAAAGGCAATTTTCTTTATAGAATTTTTCAATGCGGCCGTTAACCATTTTTTCCAATACAGCAGCCGGTTTCGGTTTTCTACCGTTTTTAACGTCTTCTTCCGCTTCCTGTTTAGCCTGTTCCAAAAGAACTGCTTTTTCATGTTCGATTACTTCAGCCGGAACTTCTTCACGGTTCAAGTAAGCCGGATTGGAAGCAGCAATCTGCATAGCAATATCCTTAGCCAAAGCCTGGAAATCATCAGTTTTAGCAACGAAGTCAGTTTCGCAGTTGATTTCTACGAGAACACCGATACGCCCGCCACCATGAATGTAAGATGTAACAACGCCTTCTGCAGCAATACGACCTGCCTTTTTAGCAGCAGCAGCCAAGCCTTTTTCGCGAAGAAGGTCAACCGCTTTATCGAGATCACCGTTAGTTTCTGTCAATGCTTTCTTGCAGTCCATCATACCTGCGCCAGTACGTTCACGTAATTCTTTTACCAATGCAGCAGTAATTGCCATGTTGTATATACCTCCCATACAGTAATTAAGGTAAGGACTTTGAGCCTTACCTTAATTTTATAGTGTATTACTCTTTTTATCAATCGTTAACGCTATTAAATTTATATTTTTTTAACAGCTTAAGTCCCACGATTTATCCTTGTAAGAAATGAATTAGAAACGACCGTCCTGAATCATTTCACGAGAATCGTCAACCATGTCGTTCAAAGCTTGTTCAGATGCTTTCTCAGCGTCAACCTGTTCGCCCTGACGGCCTTCCAAGATAGCGTCGGCAATTTTAGAAGTCAACAATTTAACAGCGCGAATAGCGTCGTCGTTTGCCGGAATCGGGAAGTCGATTTCATCCGGATCGCAGTTGGTATCAACGGTAGCAACTACCGGAATACCTAACTTCTTAGCTTCAGCGATAGCAATACGTTCTTTCTTCGGATCGATTACGAACAATGCACCCGGGAGTTTCGGCATTTCTTTAATACCGCCGAGGTATTTTTCCAATTTTTCCATTTCATGACGAAGAACGATAACTTCTTTCTTCGGCAATACTTCAAACGTACCGTCTTCAGCCATTTTTTCGAGCTGTTTTAAACGTTTTACGCGAGTTTCAATTGTCTTGTAGTTAGTAAGCATACCGCCCAACCAACGTTCGTTTACATAGAACATGTTGCAACGTTCTGCTTCTTCTTTAATAGATTCCTGCGCCTGTTTCTTAGTACCTACGAAAAGTACGATTTCGCCGGACTGAGCTACTTCACGCATGAAGTCATAAGCTTCTTCTACTTTTTTAACGGTTTTCTGAAGGTCGATGATATAAATACCATTACGTTCAGTGAAGATGTACTTAGCCATCTTAGGGTTCCATCTTCTAGTCTGGTGACCGAAGTGAACACCAGCTTCTAATAATTGTTTCATTGATACTACTGCCATATTGGCACCTCCTGTTGTCTCCTCCGCAGCATCATCTTTCGACACATCCGACAAGCGGACACAGAATCGAAATCAGTCTACGTGCGTAATTTATCATACTCATGTAGTATATCATATCGATTAATGAGCTTGCAATACTAAAATTACTGAATTCTCTCGTACAGCAAAAAAGTCAACCCCATTGTCAAGGTCGACTTTATTTTATCTATAATTATTAACGTGCATCACCGGGAATGTGCAGATGCGTAGCGCCATTTAAATTTATCTGCGTGAAACCGATGTGATCGGCCGGACCGGCTACTAACGACAAACCACCAACTAATGCTACTGCTACTAACCATGCTGCTACTGTTTTCATGTTTCTTCTACCCTTTCCTACCGGCATCTCATCTTCGCAGACACTACCAACATCACTGTGTCCCATCAATACAACGAAATCTACGAAATGAATACCTCGTCATTCATTAGATTTATTAATCCTCTTATTTCAACCTTGACTATTATAGGTATATAAGCTTTTCTTGTCAACTGTAAGTTCGTACATCCATCATTAACCTTTTTAATAACAGCTATAAAAGATTTTTTGATAGATGCTATATCAGCAATACACAAAAGAGCCTCTTCTGATGAAGAGGCTCTCACATTGTTCAGTAGAGTATGTTCTTATACAAAAAGACTTAACAATTCAACACCGATTAAACCACATACAGCAATAGCTGTTTCAACGGCACACCAAGTACGTACCGTTTGCTTAACCGTCAAACCAAAGAATTCCTTAAACAACCAGAAGCCTGGATCATTCGGAGGACTGAAGATAACACTGCCCGCACCGACAGCCAATACCATTAGTTCAGGGCTGACACCGGTCAACGGAATCAATGGAGCCACGATACCACCAGCTGTCAAGGCTGCCACGGTAGCAGAACCGACAGCAATACGAATTACCGAGGCAATTATCCATGCCAACGTAAGCGGTGACAAATTCGCACCCATTACCAAGCTTCCGATATAGGTACCTACACCGCTATCGATGAGCACTTGCTTCAAGGCACCGCCGGCACCTACGATAAAGAGAATCATAGCTACCGTCAAAATAGCCTTTTCCGACGTTTCCATGATTTCCTTCATAGTTTTGCCGCGAGCAAAACCAAAAGTATAGAATGCCACTGCGATAGAAATTGTCAACGCCACACTGGGATCACCGATAAAGTTAAGAATATGCGTAATCGGTGCATCCTTAGGAAGCTGCATCATTTTACCGATAGCACTGATAGCCATCAAGAATACCGGCGTCAATGCGGTAAGAATACTGCTGGTAAAGGACGGCATTTCTTCATCGGTAAATACTTTATCATTATGTAATCCTTCGGGAATGGACGTCTTAATATCCTTTACCATGTTATACAGTAAAGGACCTGCAATGATAACCGTCGGAATTGCAATGATAATCCCGTAAATAAGAGTTTTACCGATATCAGCATTAAAGATAACCGATATAGCCGTCGGTCCCGGATGCGGCGGCAAGAATCCGTGAGTTACAGATAACGCCGCTGCCATCGGAATACCAACTTCCAAAAGAGGAATATCTGCCGATACGGCAATAGTAAATACCAATGGAATCAATAATACAAAGCCGATTTCGTAAAACAGAGCGATACCAACAATAAAACCGGTTAAACATACAGCCCATTTTACATTTTTACGGCCGAACATATTGATTAGCGTAGTGGCAATACGCTGAGCCCCACCGCTGTCAGCCATCAATTTACCGAGAATGGCACCGAAGCCTACAACGATGGTAAGACCGCCTAAGGTAGCTCCCAATCCTTTTTGAATCGTCGGGAAAATTTTATCTACCGGCAACCCTTCACCGAAGGCTAACAAAATACACACTAAAATAAGAGACAAGAAACTGTTCATCTTCACTTTCACAATGAGGAAGAACAGGAGAATAATACCTAAAGCCAAAATTATAAGAGGCATTGTGGGTACTCCTTTCGATTATAGTCTGCTAAACGGATGTTCCTGCTGGAACCTCACGAGACGGGCTAAATCGTCTTTCATCTGTGTGTACAAGGATTCATAAATACTGAACAATGTATCATATACATCCCGATTGGCTTGTTTCGGGGTATACACATCCTGAGGCTGAATAAGCTCAGCCGTATCGCGAATGCTCTTTAATGTACCATCGGAAATAAAACCGAGTACGGCAGCACCAAAAGAAGCTCCTTCACTGTTATTGGGAAGCGTAATATCTTCATTGAAAATATCCGCCATAATTTGTAACCATAATTCCGATTTTGTAAAGCTACCGCTAACCCGAATAGACTCTACGTTTTCAAAATCACGCAATGCTTGTAATACACAAAGCAAGCTATAACAAATGCCTTCCATCGTCGCACGAATCATGTAAGAGCGACTATGATTCAAAGACAACCCGATAAAGGCACCCCGCAAATCAGAATTCCAGTACGGTGCCCGTTCACCGGTAAAGAACGGCATCAACAGCAATCCGCCGGAACCGGCCGGTACATGACGAGCCTTCATAGTCATCAAATCATAAGGATCCACATCAAGGTTTTCTATTTGTGAACCATGTAAATGCATGATTCGGTCACGAATCCAACGTAATATAATACCTCCGTTGTTAATGGCACCGCCAGCTACCCACATGTCATCCGTCAAGTTATAGCACCAAGTGCGTCCTTCCTTATCCATACGCGGTTTTTCCGTCAACATACGGATAGCCCCGCTAGTTCCGATAGTACAGCTTAACTGCCCCGGCGATACCGCTCCGATTCCGACATTAACCAAAACTCCGTCCGTAGCGCCGATAACTACCGGTAATCCTTCCGGCAGCCCCAGCCGTTGCGCCGTATCCTTTATAAGTTTTGCACTGTATGTGGTAGATACAACCTTAGGCAACTGTGTTTCTTCAATACCGATATACGCTAAAATATCGCAGTCCCAGGCTTCTTTCAATTCATTATAAAGGCCGCTGCTGCTGGCCACGGACTTATCCGTTACCCACTCGCCGGTCATCAGCCGGAACATGTAGTCTTTGATAGAACCGATATGTGCCATCCGAGCAAATAAGTTGGGTCTGTTTTCCTTCATCCATACTAACTTTGCCAGTGGATAACATGCATGAAGCGGGCAGCCGGTACGGAAATAAAAATCTCGGCACCGCTCTTCCTGTTCCATCCGACGAACAATAGCCGCGCTTCGGCTATCTGCCCAAGTGATCATGTTTCCCAATAATTGATAGTCTCCGTCAAGCGGAATAAAACTATGCATAACGGTACTTAGAGCAATACCGGAAATGCTCACTAATTTATACTGTAATTCAGCTACCGTGGAGCGCACTACTTCTTCTACCGCATCATAAATTTGTTGCGGATTCTGCTCGGCCCAATCATATTGCGGTGTTTCCAACGGATAAAATGCTTCCGAAGAAGCTACCGCTTTACCGGTGGAAGTATAAGCCATGGCTCGTACACCGGTGGTCCCTACATCTACGCCGATCCATACCGGCTCTTTTACTTGGTTTGTCACAGGAATTCCTCCCTTACAACGATTATCCTTAACAGTACAATAGTAAGGATGTCTTCATATTTATATAGTTATTATACGATAGGAAAATATATTTTTAAAATACGGAGATAGCATACCTGCTTACATAGCGAAAAGACTCATCTGTTCATCATCCGGCAAATCACCGAAGCATCCTAACTCAGCCATTGTATCCAATATGGATTGTGAAATTTTACAGCGGCGCTGTAAATCCTTAATCGAAGTAAACGGCCGCTTTTCTCTTTCCTCTACGATAACATCGGCTACCTTTTCCCCTAAACTGTCAATAGCGAGGAATGGTGGCAACAGCTTACCGTTGCGAATAGTAAAGCGTCGTGCTTCGGAATATTCCAGGTCAACCGTACTAAACGTAAAGCCGCGCTGTATCATTTCCATAGATACTTCGAGAGCTGTCATCATATCCTTATCCTTTTGCGTTGCCTTATAGTCCAATGCTTTCAAGCGATTGAACTCGGCTTTTTGCCCTGCCAAATCCTGTGTCATAATACGCACGTCAAACGCTTTGGCACGAATGGAAAAGTACGATGCATAAAAGGCCAAAGGATAATTGATTTTAAACCATGCAATGCGGAATGCCATCATAACATACGCCACGGCATGAGCACGTGGGAATAAATAAGAAATCTTTTTGCATGACTCAATAAACCATTCGGGAATATGCCCCTTCCGCATTTGGTCTTCATAATCCGTAATGGCTTCGCCTTGCTTATTTCTCTTTTCAATACCTCGTCCCTTTCGTACGTTTTCCATAATGGAGAAACACGTCAGTGGCGCTATATCCCGATGCATCAAATAGTTCATGATATCGTCACGTGTCGAAATAGCTTCATTCAATTGACAGGTTCCTTCTTTAATTAAGGTCTGTGCATTATCCAGCCATACATTGGTACCATGAGAAAATCCAGAAATTCGTACCAAGTCAGAGAAGCATTTCGGCTTGGAATCTTCCAGCATGCGCCGTACGAAGCCGGTACCGCATTCCGGCACCCCTAATGTAGCTACCTTATCACCCATTAACTGTTCCGGTGTTAACCCAATCGCCTTGGTCGACGAAAAGAGACTCAATGTTTCCGGATCATCGAACGGAATAGTTTGTACGTCAATACCGGTAATATCCTCCAACATACGAATAATTGTCGGATCATCATGGCCCAGTATGTCCAGTTTAGTCATGCGTCCTTCGATAGAGTGATAATCAAAATGGGTCGTGATAATACCGCTTTCCCTTTTATTCGCCGGATACTGCACCGGCGTAAAATGATGCACATCCATATCGCGAGGACATACCATGATACCGCCCGGATGCTGACCGGTTGTATTTTTTACTTTGGTGAAGCCCTTTGCCAGTTCCTCGAGGAAACCTTGTCGCACTTGAATTCCGTTAATCTCCGCATATTTGCGAACATAACCGATAGCTGTCTTATCTGCGATTGTACCGATTGTACCGGCACGGAATACATTATCACGACCGAACAGTTCTTCCGTGTATTTATGAGCTCGCGGCTGATAGTCACCGGAGAAGTTAAGGTCGATATCAGGTACCTTGTCGCCTTCAAAACCCATAAAAATTGCAAACGGAATATCATGACCGTTCATTTCCAATTCGGTGCCGCATTCGGGGCATTTTTTACGTGGCAGGTCAAATCCACCGGCATACTCACCTTTTAAGAAAAATTCACTATGCTTACATTTTGGACAAATATAATGCGGAGGCAACGGGTTTACTTCCGTAATATCCGCCATGGTCGCTACAAAGGAAGATCCTACCGATCCACGGGATCCAACCAGATAGCCGTCATCCAGTGATTTTTTTACCAACTTATGCGCAATGTAATACAGCACCGCGAATCCATGTCCGATAATTCGCGTCAACTCATAATCCAAACGATCCGCCACTACATGTGGTAACGGATCACCATAAATGCGTTTCGCCTTGCGGTAACACATGTTCGTCAGCTCTTCTTCGGCCCCTTCGATTTTCGGAGAATATGTACCGTCCGGAATCGGACGAATCGCTTCGATTTGATCGTTAATATACCGTGAATTGGTCACGACGACTTCATAAGCTTTTTCTTCTCCTAAATAGGCAAACTCCTTGAGCATCTCATCGGTGGTACGCAAATGAAGGTCCGGTTGATCCTTCGCATCCTTAAAGCCACTGGCTGTAAGCATGATTTCACGATAAATTTTATCTTCCGGATTCAAATAATGCACATCACAGGTAGCAACTACTTTTTTATTCAGTGCCTCACCCAATTCAACGATGGTCTTATTCATTTCCACCAAGGTTGCTTCATCAGGCACAATATTGTGACGCACTAAGAACATATTGTTACACAGTGGTTGGATTTCCAAATAATCGTAGAAGTCGGCAATTTCTAGCAACCGTTCCTTGGACTCGCCGCGCACAATGGCTTGCATTAATTCGCCGGCTTCACAGGCCGATCCGATAATCAAACCTTCGCGATGCTCTTCAATAACAGCACGGGGCAAACGGGGACGCCGCTTGTAATAATTTAAGTGTGAAATCGTCACCAGTTTATACAAATTCCGTAATCCCACCATGTTCTTGGCTAGTAAGATAATATGATACCGCGTATCCGAGTCCTCGTCTTCAATCAGATACCCTTCGACGCCGTAAATAATCTTAACTCCTTTTTCTGCCGCAATGGCTTGTGCTTCCGGGAATGCCTGAACAACACCGTGATCCGTAATCGCCACCGCCGGATGTCCCCAATCTTTTATGGTGGAAATCAATTCCTTGACAACTACCAGCGCGTCCTTATCACTCATCTTAGTATGCAAGTGAAGCTCAACACGGGAATCCTCACGTTGTTCCGTACGCTTAGTATTTTTTTCTACAGCCTGCACGCTGCGTAAATCCAGAACATAATCTCGTTCAAAGCGATCATCGAAATCGACGTCGCCTTGTACGCGTACATGCTTAGCCCCCTTTAACGCTTTCATTAATTCATTGCCTTCCTCGGCAGAGTCCATAAATTTTTTAAAGCGAATACTGTTGGTCGTATCCACTACATTCCCGCTGATAATTGCCTTTCCCGTCTTGGTTTCTCGCATTTCAATTCCGTTGAGAACGCCTTCAAACACAAGACCGCGACCGCCATCATCAATACTCATAATAGATACAGGTTCTCCCGTAATCTTGGGACCTAACAGCATCCCCGGCTCTGTCACATCTCGTCTTCGACGTCCGCCACCTTTGCGAGCTCCGCCGTAAGCAGGCTTATCCGCCGGCAAGGGTTTTGCTTCCACATAATCGCATTCGACAGGCGTATTATCCAGTAATGTCATCGTTGCATCATCATCGGAAAAAGGAGCAAAGTCCGCATCATCATATTCTTCTATATAATCATAGCTATCGGAAAAGTCGGGAATATCCTCTTCATCGTAGCCTCGTTGTGCTTTACGTCGTTCCTCCAGCTCTTCGATTAACTCACCTACGCCACAACCGCCGGCATAATAGTATTCCGTCATGGTGTGATCGTGAATTTCATCGGCCACCCAAGAGTAGCAACAGCTATCGGAGGACGATAACGGCACCGGCGCAAAGGATACACCTTTTTGGGTATACCACTTTTCTAATTTTGCTTGTAATGCATCAAGTGCCTGTAATTGTTTACCCGCTTCGGCCAATCGAATCTCAATGGATTTTTTATCAGCCTCAATAAGATAGGACGCTTTCATCTGTTTACGCGGTACTACATGATAACGTAATTTCATTGCTTAGAGCCCTTTCTTTTAATTAATGTATATTCAATGCCATACATCTGTTTATTCTACATGTATAGTTATTACTATACATTTATTACTATATATTTTTTATTACTACATATCCGTTTATTGCTGCATATCTATCAACTACTCTATCCGTTAATTCTCGGATGCAGCCGGCTTCGTCGATTGTACCTTAGGTTTTGCCGCCTCTTTTGGCTTTGTACCGCGAATAATAACAGTATCCACCGGATCATAGACGGATTCAAAGCGGTCTGTCTTAATCGAACCATCGGCTTTCGTTATATGGCGCAGCGTCATCATAGACATTCCGTTGTGCCCTTCCCTAATTTCATCCGTATCCTTGGTAACATCCGTTTTTTCTATGGTTTTACGCATAATTGCCGTGCCTGCCGATGTTTCTACCGTCACCTGTTTCGGCTTATCCGCTTCCGTGCCGAACATGTAAATCACCAGACTATCACCTTCGGTAACAGCACGAATATATACGGGATGCGTATAAGGATTATGGAATACAAAATCCAAGTATCCATAGGCTACCGTCGCATCACGTCCGGCCGGTATATATCCTACCGGCTCAAAGTGTGGTGTGCGTTCATCAATAGTCATACCGCTAAGCAAGGCAGTATTAAATAAGGTAGAGCTTACCTGGCAAATACCGCCGCCGATGCCCGGAACAAGTTTGCCATCCATAAATACCGGCGCATCGTCATAACCGGCTTCTGCCGTGCGTTCACCTACCACATCATTAAAGGAAAATGTTTTTCCCGGGCCGAGGAGAACTCCGTTTATTTTATCTGTGGCCAATTGAATATTATGTGTTCTGTTTTCATCCCCTGGATTAAACTGCGTGGTATACACAGCAAGTAAGGTAGTAATAGGCGCTATATCACTGTCACCAATTTTAGGCTTTGCTTTTGTATCTATTACCAAAGGAAGCGTTTCTAGCTGACCGGCCCGTGCATTTTCTTTCAGTGCTGCCAAGGTTGCCTTTATGTCCAGGCGCTTGCCCGGTACGGCTTTATGATGGATAACTTTACCGCTTTCATAGGTAAGAAACGCATCTTTACCCGGCGCATCCAAACGATTACCTAACTCACGTAAAAAGCTTTCTCCGGTAGGTTCGTTAATTTCGTACACCAAATGATACCGCACCGGCGATAGCAATGCCTGCAAACGATGAGTAACATATGTCCAAAAATCCTGTTCATAGCCATATGCCATGATAGCTTCCACCGTGGCTTCGCGGTTAGCCCGAATACCGATGTCCTTAAAAGATACGGTCTGCTTTTTATTGGTATCATCCACAATAACCAATGTAGTTGGTCCCGACTCGAACTGACGATCGATTTCCTCGCGCAATTCATCCGGCGTATAGTGTGATACGTCCTTGGAATCCAGATATATTCCTTGTACAGCTCGCCCCGTAGGTGTGACGACTGCTGCAAAGGCCAAGCCGATAACAGCCACGCAGGCAGCTGAAGCCATCAGTATCTTTCGTTTCATATCTTCTCCTCTTCCGATAAACAATAGGTTAAACATGCATCTCTTACCTGAATCAACTGTCCTTCCCCCATACGACCCAAGCGTATGATTTCGTATAACTGGCGCAGTAATCCGGCTAAGGCAGGAATAGTAACAGACCTTGCGGCGCTGTAAGCCAACTTAATCGGATAGGGCTTAACTGTAGAACCGTTATCCTTCATATACGCTACCGTCTCCGCTTCACTCATGCCGTAGGCCCGACATTCGCTTACCATCAACTGCAATCGCAACTGGCTTTCAATATAGGAAAGGGCTCTGTCTATTTCCTTATAGCTTAGCATAAAAGGGAACAACTCCATTAACACAGCCGCATTTTTTTGTAGTAATGCATCCTTGAAGGCAAATATATTTTTTGCTCCGTAATCGCTACTGTTTTCCCTTAAAAAGTCTTCGGTAATTTTCTTTGTCTTACCTAACTGCAAGAAATAGCGATCAAACTCGGTACGCAAAAAACTAACCGGCACATCCTGCCATAGCTCTAGCACATGCTGCAGGTACAGCATACCGTCCCGGGTTAAGGTATAGCCATTTTTTTTGCAATACGACGTAACCCAAGTGAGTAATTCTGGTCCTTTTAGCTTATGGCATTCTTCATGACGAATCGCTGCCAATAATGCCTTATTGGCTTGAATACGTTTATCTATACTTTCGTGATACATGAGTAGAATCGGCGACTCACCGTTATAGGTCAATAATGCATCGTACAGCTGTTGCCATTCACCGAGAGATTGCTTGGCTGTTTTCTTTATAATCGGGGGATTGGCTATGTAGAGAACGGATACATCGCCAAAAAGAGATTGTTCATTCATCGCTTCACAAATAGAGCGTGGCGATGATTCGCTATCAAACATGCGCACAGTAAGCGTAGTATATGATGCTAAAAAAGCACCTTTTACTTCTTCCATACGCTGCGGCTCATCGCCGTACACTAAAAGAACCTCGCTCACCGCAACCTCCTCGTATATCACAACTATCGTTCGCCGTCGTCAGTTAACCTACTGTATATATTACAACTCTATATCTGGTATCCTCTCATGTCCTACGACATAAAGTCCGTCCAATGCCGGATCAATTTCACGCAGCTTGCGTCCCGGCGGCCAATACACATACCCGTCACAGCGACTATCGTATCGCCTTAGCAAACCGTATTCATCGGCAGTTCCTATGATGCAAGGAATCCTGTCTCGGCCGTACCGATGCACGTACATCTCCGTAGGGTTTCCTTTTAATTGTAAAACCTTTTGGCCCTTTTGTCGATAACCGCTGCTTTGCGACAAGAAGAAAAAGCTTCGATGCAAACCGGTTACCTGTATAACTCCATTCGTTTCCATCGTGATGGGGATATATTCCTCATTGCCGGCAGTAACATAACTATAACGCCCCTTTTTCACGGCATCAAAAGAAAAAGGAATTCCGAAATAAGAAGCCAACGCATTAACCGCATAAACATTCTCCGCATTTACACCATCAACGACAAGACCACGTAACCGAGTGGCCCCATAATAATGTACGTCGCTTTCAAGTGTATGTATCAGCCGCGGCGAGGGTACCCGTCCTCCCATATCACAATACAGCCACACATCGCGTCGACCCCAATGTGATTCTATCGCCAACCATGCCGGGTGGGCAGTCGGAATAACATGAATATATGTCGTGCCCGATGCTTCTACAAAAGGCCCGCAAAACAGTACTACTATTATACACAATAAGGCTCCTTTTTCATAGACAGGGGCCTTATCCTTTGTGCCCTCTTCTGCCCAATAGTAATAATAACGACACAGCGGATAGTACAATACCATCTGCCACCACGCCGGAGCGGCTATCCAGTACGTCATCAAAGGCAATCGTGCAATAGTATAGTTTATATATACAGCTATCCTTAACAAATAACCGACCATGTCCCATAAAAACGCAGGTGCATAGATAATGTTTAACAGAACAAGTATGACAATCCCGATAATGGCCAGATCCAATAGAGGTGCTACCAATATAGCTGCTACGAATGTCCCTATACCTACCATATGAAAATAATATAACTGTACCGGCCACATCAATATTTGTGCCGCCAAACAAAGCGCCAGCGGCATCGTTACTTTCGACATACCCCTAGGCATACGGCGGTACAACGGCTTCACAAGCAGTAAAATTCCATACGTTGCCCCAAAGGACAGTTGAAAGCTAACATCCAATAACAGCATTGGTTGATACAGCAATAACATAGCTGCGCTTATGGCAATCGCCTGGCGACTGCTGTACAGTGTTCCTCGAATAACACCGATGCCCATGCAAATCCCCATGAGGGTGGCACGTATAACCGGCGGATTAAAACCGACCATACAGCAATAGAGAACAGCCACAATAATGCCCACATAGGTGGAGCGTTCCTTACCAATGCCTCCTATGGCTCCTATCCCATACACCATGGCAAAGAGAAGAGCAATATGAGATCCGGAAACAGATAAAATATGAATCAAGCCTGTCAATGTAAAGGATGTCATCACTGTAGACGACAACAAACTATAGCTGCCGCCCAACACTAAAGTCTGTGCCAAAGCGGCTACGGACAAAGGCAACTGGTTTGCAATGGCTTGCCTCACATAAGTCTGTATACTCCCCATACCTTGCATAAGCCCATTCACTACTCGCTCATACCAAGACGGCTGTATCTCTACCGGTAAGGTTGTACCCGAGGTTGTCATCGCTGTTACGGTGCCCTCATATATAGTGCCGCGATAGAGGGACGCAATCATCCGCGCCCTTCGATCAATTTGACCATCCTCCACACCGCTACGACTGTGCAAGGGCGTGCCGTGTACCCATACATAGCTGCCCGGTAGTATAGATGACGCGTCATTTACGTACGCAATAATCTCTCCGTCGGCGTGTAGCAGTTCTTCACCTACCATTTCTTTCTTAGCGTAAAGTCCCAATACATCACCGGTAAGCTTTATCGTTTCCGACGTACCACGGCGGATACGTTCCGGCATAGACGTGATATGCATAATATAGGTTCCCTCTTGTCCTTCAAAAAAGGTATCGCTTTCACTGTAAGTAGTAATTACCTGGGTAGCGCGCCCAAGCCCCAGCAGATATAAAGCAATACAAAGAATAGCTACACTGAAAATACGGTAAGGGTGTCCCTCCGATCGTTGCCACGCACGCCATAGCAGGAATAACGGATACCAAAGACAACTCATAAAAGCCGTCAGTAACGGAGAAAACTCATACACTCTGCCATAAACCGTAGCAATGCCCCACGCCGGTAACAGCCACAGCAGACTTCCCCATTCCGTGTAGGTAAGCAATCCTAAATCACGGCCGAAGCTCCGTATCATAGTAAGAAAAAAGTTAATTACCTTATACCGTGATTTTGGCTTTACACTTGTTGAAGAGCCCATTACCGATCCCCTTTACCTTTTTGATATCTTCGATACTCCCGAAATTTCCGTGCTCCGTACGATACTCAATAATGCGCTTGGCTATAGCCGGTCCGACACCGTTCAGTGTTTGTAATTCTTTATCGTCGGCAGTATTAATATTGATTTTTTGTTTTCGCAGCAGCACTTCCGGATTTCCTGTAAAGGAAAACGGCACATGAATATGTGTACCGTCCGGTATTTGCTCTGCTAAATTCAGTGTATCCGCCGCTGCATACGGTAAGAGTCCACCGCACGCTTTAATGGCATCACCTACATGAGGAACTCCGGGCAGCTCATACAGCCCCGGTGATTCCACGGCACCCGTAACATATACCAATATGCCTTGCTGTTTCGCTTTGCTATGAATTGGCATTGCCTTAGAAGAGTCCTTAGAATCTGCCGTACCCATTTCTTTTTTCTCTGTCCCTACCTTGGGTAATGCGCCCGACGATGCACCGCTGCGTGCAGTTTCTGTCATTTCATAATCAGCACTGCCTAGCTCTTTATTTATTTGTACCTCATTGTCTGCTATAATGGGGCGTAGAAGTAGGCATATGGCCAGTGCCACCCCCATGCCTGCTAACCACTTTTTTCTTGTTGCGTTCATAGTATCGCCTCCTACATGAAAATGTTCTACAAGGATATTGAAACTCCTATATAACTTTTCTACTGGTGCTACTACGCACGCTCAGTGTTGGCAATTTATAATCAATATAGATAAGGAGATAATCATATATGCAAACCGAACGATTAAAGGCATATGCCCATACGCTATTAACAACAGGTGTTCATTTAAAAAAAGGTGGTACCTTAGTGGTATCCACCGATGTGGAGCAAAAAGATTTCGCCACTATCGTAACCCGTGAAGCCTATGCGCTGGGCGCTGCGGAAGTGGTCATCAATTGGCGTGCTCATGAAATTGCCAAGGAACGTCTTCTCCACGCCAGTGACGATGTTCTTTCACAGCCGGCACCTTGGATTCCTACCTATTACAAAACATACGTAGATAAGGGAGCTGTATTTCTTTCTCTTATCAGCGCTAATCCCTATGCTATGCAAGGTGTCGAACCCAATCGCATTGCCTTACAATCCCGTCATCTGAACAAGGTGTTGGATTTTTATCATGAAGCCATCATGGGATCGGCCGTACGCTGGTGTGTTGCTGCCGTAGCTACGCCTTTATGGGCAGACCTACTCGGCTTTACCGGCACCGATGAAGAAAAGACGGATACCCTATGGGAACGTATCTTTACACTGTGCCGCATTGAAAACGTAACACCGGAAGAAGCTATTGATGCTCATCTGGCACGCCTGGCTAAACGTACAGCCAGTATGAATACACTTAATTTTGCGTCCTTGCATTATACCTGCCCCAACGGTACAGACCTTACCATTACCTTACCGGAAGGTCATATCTGGCAAGGCGGTAGCGAACTTGACAAATACGGAACGGAATTTGATGCTAACATTCCAACGGAAGAAGTGTTCTCTGTCCCACAGTATGATGGCGTCAACGGTATTGTCTACAGTACCAAACCACTCATCTACCAAGGTAATCGCATTGAACATTTCCACCTTACCTTTAAGGACGGTAAAGTCGTCGACTATGATGCGGAAGTAGGCAAAGACTATTTAACAATTCTGTTAGAAACCGATGAAGGTGCTCATTATCTCGGTGAACTTGCTTTGGTAGATCACTATTCACCGATTAGCCAATCCGACACTATCTACTATGAAACATTATTTGACGAAAATGCATCCTGTCATTTGGCATTGGGTGCGGCCTATCCAACCTGTCTCAAGGATAGTGACGGATTATCCAAAGATGAACTAAAAGTCCGCGGCTTGAATCAATCGCTTACGCATGTAGACTTCATGATCGGTCATGAACAAATGAAAATTGTTGGTACTACCCACGACGGACATCAGGTAACTGTTATGGAAAACGGACGGTTGCAGCTGTAAAATAACGAATCTCCCTTCTGTTTTCCATTCGCCCCCAGTTTAAACTGGGGGGGATTATATCTCTTCACGTATAACAAAAGGTTTCCACATAAGGTAATTAAAAAGCCGCCTGATGTGCAGGCGGCTACATTTCCATTTCTAATATTCTATATCATTCACCAAAAGTCAATAATTTTTTGATATCCCCATAAAAAGAAGGCTCCTATATCGTAAGCGCGTCATTCGCTAGACCTGACCGCTGAGATATAGGAGCCCTTCTTTTATCTTTTATTTTATCATTTTTAACGCTGCGTCGATAACAGCGGCTTCTTCTTCGGACGGTTCGCACATCGGCAGATGGAACGGCCCCGCCGGTAAGCCCAGCCTACGCACCGCATATTTTACGGGAATCGGGTTTGTTGTTACAAACATAGCATCGAATATCGGCAATAGGCGTGCATGAATTTCACGAGCCTTCGTCACTTCGCCGCGTTCAAAGGCTTGAATCATTTCATTCAAGTCCTTACCTACTACATGAGCTGCCACGGAAATAATCCCGCAACCGCCAACGGCCAGAATCGGCAAGGTCAATCCATCGTCACCACTGTAAATCATAAAATCCGTTGGGATACGGCGATAAATTTCAGAAGCAACGTTTACATCACCGGACGCTTCTTTTACGGCAGCGATATTCGGGAAGTCACGGTGCAACTGTTCGATCGTAGCCGGTATAATCTTACCGCCGGTTCGTCCCGGCACATTATACACGATAATCGGCAAAGTTGTAGCTTCGGCAATGGCTTTAAAATGTGCATACAAGCCCTTTTGATTAGGTTTGTTGTAATACGGTACAACCGCCATCACTGCGTCTACGCCGGTAGCTGCCGCTTGCTTTGTAAATTCTACGGAGCGCAGCGTATCGTTAGAGCCTGTGTTGGCAATAATGCTCCCTTTATCACCGCATGCATCGACAATGCGGCGGAATAATGTTAATTTATCTTCATTAGCAATTGTCGGGCTTTCACCGGTAGTACCACAAACGACAATGCCGTCGGAACCGTTGTCCAGTAAATGATTAGCCAATGCTACCGCGCCGTCAAAATCAACGGAGCCGTCTGCATGAAACGGTGTAATCATAGCTGTCAAAACACGACCTAATGTTTTCATGTAAAGTCCCCCTTCATAGGTAAGGTGTATTAAAAGGATTGTTTTTCAATTAAGTATTCGGCAATCTGCAATGCGTTCAGTGCCGCCCCTTTGCGAATCTGGTCCCCCACAATCCAGAAGTTCATGCCTCGTTCGTTATATAAGTCCTTGCGAATACGACCAATTTCACAATCGTTTTGTCCGGATGTGTACAGCGGCATCGGGTATACCTGTTCTGCCGGATTATCCCGTACAACGAGTCCCGGGAACGCATCGCAGGCTGCGCGGAAGGCATCTACGCTTACCGGTTCTTCTGTTTCTACCAATACCGATTCGGAATGCGAACGGTATACAGGGATACGGATAGTCGTCGGCACGATTTGAATGGAATCATCATGAAGAATTTTCTGTGTTTCGTTAACCATCTTCATTTCTTCCTTAGTGTAGTCGTTATCAAGGAAAACATCAATCTGCGGGATTACGTTAAAGGCGATAGGATAGTGTTTCGCCAAGGATGCACTGGGAAGAATATGGGCTTCCATTTCTTCACCGGCCAAATGTGCCTTTGTCTGATTGGTTAATTCATCAATACCTTCTTTACCGGCACCGGATACGGCCTGATACGTACTTACCACAATGCGTTTGATGCGGGATAAGTCATGTAATGGTTTTAGTCCTAACGCCATGATGATTGTGGAACAGTTCGGATTGGCAATAATGCCTTTGTGCTTGTCGATATCTTCCGGGTTAACCTCCGGTACAACCAATGGCACATCCGGGTCCATACGGAAGGTGCTGGAGTTATCGATGACAATAGCACCGCGTTTTACCGCTTCCGGTGCTAAGGTTTTGGAAATCGAACCACCGGCAAACAATGCAATGTCTATACCTTCAAAGGATTCCGGCGTTGCTTCTTCTACCACATAAGTCTTACCGCATACGGTAAGTTCCGTACCGGCAGAACGAGCTGATGCCAACAGCTTCAAGCTTTCAAAAGGAAAATTACGTTCTTCGATTAAGGTAATAAATTCTTGACCTACCGCACCGGTAGCACCTAAAATAGCAACATTTGGTTTTCTCATGTGTGTTCCTCGTTTCTCTCATATCATTGACGATTGGCAATAGCCTGCTGCGCCCCATAGTTCTACAGCTTCGACTATCGTCATATCGTCGTGTATTGATGGCTACGCTCTCTATCGTAGCACCCTCTCTTCTTTATTCAAAATTAGTTTGTACTGCTATATGTTAAATTACATCACTAACGCTTAATGCTAAATATTCTACTGTAGTATCTAGAGCAGATAGATAATCTAGTACGCTAGCAGATACACACTCTCTTATAAGTAATGTTCCAACCCATAAGTAAGTCCCGGCTTGGAAGCAATCTTCTTACATGCAAGGACAACGCCGGGCATAAAGGACAAACGACTTAAGGAGTCGTGACGAATTGTTAAGGTTTCATCATAGCCGCCGAACAACACCTGCTGATGAGCAACATATCCCGGTAAACGAACGCTGTGAATAGTAACATCGTCCACCTTAGCACCGCGCGCACCGGGCAAGCTTTCTCGCGTCAAATCTTCATCGGCAATGGCACCGGCTGCTGCTTTGGCTTCATTAATCAGCTTAGCCGTTAAAATTGATGTTCCGGACGGAGCATCGTATTTATGATTGTGATGAAGCTCGATAATCTCCACATTGGGGAAATACGGAGCCAATTCGGCCGACACCTTCATCATCATCACCGCGCCTAAGGAGAAATTCGGTGCTACTAAGCAGTTGGCATGGTGTTCTTTACCGATAGCCGCCAATTCATTGCGCTGTTCTTCGGTTAAGCCCGTCGTACCAATCACCATGTGAACACCTGCACTCAATACGGTTTTAGCATTTTCAAAGATAACCGCCGGCGATGTGAAATCGACAATTACATCCGGTTTATCTTTTACTAATGCATTTTCCAATGAAGCGTACACCGGCAGATTCAAAGCACCGATACCGGCCACTATGCCTAAGTCTTCACCGGCTTGTTTAGGATCGATACCGCCGATAAGTGTCAACGCTGTATCATTATGAACCGCTTTTACTACTTCGCGGCCCATTTTGCCCGATGCACCGCATACCATAACTTTTGTCATGTCAATTCCTCCTAAAAAAAAGACCAGCGGATGCTAACCACTGATCTTATATGTTCCATGCATGTACGATTATCAGAACCGTTGCACAATTCATACGATGAGCTAGCACTCCATCACAAAGTGATGACAGTCATACATCTCTTAAATGCACGACCAGAATCGGATGCTCGGTACACCCGACCTTCGGCAAAAGCCCCTTTTTGTACAGATCAACGTCTACCACACTCCCTGTACATACTCTTGACATTCGCACCTCTATCTCCGCATATTCGATTTGTTGTTTACCGCTATTCGTAAACATATCAATTTGATGGTATTAGTATACCTTGTATCCGGCATATCGTCAACAGGGAAAACAAAGTTATCCTCCCTGTCTATACTTCAATTACACTGATATGCCTATGATTCGATTGCACCGACTGGTCCATTCTATGATTGCACTGACATGCCCTTTTAGGCCTATGCTAAGATGCTCATTCTTTAATTACACAGACCTACCTATCCCTCAATCACACCGATTCCTCCGTAGACATATAGGGATTGCCGAAATGAGCAATGAGCTCCTTCGCTGTTTCCACTGCCGTATGAGAAAAACTGTTACCCGACATCATGCCCGCAATTTGACGGATATGTTCTTCTTCGGACAACTGCCGGATGGTTGAAATTGTTCGCCCTGCCTCTTCATGCTTGGCCAAATGATAATGATGCTGTGCAATGCTGGCCGTTTGCGGCAAATGGGTAATACAGAATACTTGTGTACTCGTGCTGAGTTGCTGTATTTGTGCCGCCACCTGCAGAGCAACATCGCCGCTGATACCTACGTCAATTTCATCAAACACCAGTGTCTTCTGCGATTCCTGATTAAATACGGCGGAAAAAGCTAGGGCAATACGCGACAGCTCACCGCCGGACGCAACTTTATGAAGGGGTAACGGCTTCTCACCCGTATTAGCTGTAAAGAGCAATTCAATATGCTTGGCTCCCAACGGTGTCAAACCGTCCGCCTCTTCAATGGCAAATCCGATGCGTGCCTTGGCCATGCCCAATGACTGCAAGCGCTGTTGCAAGGCGTCTGCGATTATGCGGCGATTTGTTTCTCGTATGTCCCGTAAACGTTGAAGTGCCTGTATGGCCGCTTCTTCTTTTGCTTTTACGTCCGCTTCTATATCTGCTTGCGCATAGGTTTCCTTTTCTAAGGCTTCCAAGCGAGCCTGCGCCTTTTCTTCGTATGCTAAAACAGCTTCAATACTTTCACCGTATTTCCGTTTCAAACCGTAAATCAGCGAATCCCGTTCCTGACAGTACACATACCGTTCTTCATCGTAAGAAATGGCATCACGATATCTGTCTAAGGATTGTGCCGCTTCTTCCAACTGAAAATACGCGGAATTCACTAATTCGGAAATATCTTTTATGCCTTCATCGTAGCGCAGTAAATCATGCACTTCCGTTTTTATGGTGTTCACCGTATCCAAAATAGGGTTACGCTGTGTATAGAACGCATCATAGCAGGCACCGAGTACTTTGTCTACATGTTCAAAGCTGTCCAATCGCTTTAACTCTGCGCTAATAGCTACGTCTTCTCCCGGCGTAAGCCGTGCTTCTTCAATCTCGTCGATTTGAAAACGCAACATATCCAGTTCACGGGCCCGTTCCGCTTCGGCTTCGGCCAAGCTGTCCAATTTACGCTTGGCTTCACGATACGCATTGTAGGCATCGCGATAGGTATAATACGCTGTTTTCGATTCTGCCGTATACAAGTCCAGGTATTCATGATGAATATCTGGGTTAAGTAGTAATTGATTATTATACTGTCCGTGAATATCCGCCAGCTGTTCCCCGATTTCACGCAATGCTTTTAAGGGAATCGCTTGATCGTTAGCTAAAATCGTCGATTTTCCTTGCCGATTAAAGGAGCGTGACAGAATCAGTTGATTATCTTCTACAACGATATTTTTACTTTCCAATAATGCCTGCAACTTAGAGTCGTCGGTTATGTCAAAGACGCCTTCAATAACAAAGGCGTCTTTTCCGTGACGGATAAATTCATTGCTGGCACGTTCGCCTAAAAGAATACTGAACGCATCCATTAGAATTGATTTACCGGCACCTGTTTCACCGGTAAAAATAGTAATCCCCTTATGAAATTGAAGATTCATATGCTCAATAAGAGCAAAATTCCGAATGCCCATTTGTGTCAGCATAGTTTAGTCCTTCATCAAATCGGAAATACGTTTTAATACAGCCTGTACGTCAGCCTCAGATCGTGCAATAAGAAGTATCGTATCATCACCGCCGAGGGTACCGATAATTTCATCCCATTTTGCATGATCAATAGCAAAGGCCACGGACTGTGCCGATCCCGGCAAGGTATGCAAAACAATCTGATTTAAGCTGTAGTCTACTTTTGTAATGGAGTCCTGAAACAAACGGTTGATGCGGCTGCGCGATAGAAGTACGTTTTCCTCCGGCGATAGAGCATAGCGATAATGACCGTCACCGGTAGGAATCTTAATCAACATTAACTCTTTAATGTCGCGAGACACGGTGGCCTGCGTAACTTCAATGCCTTCTTTCAAAAGTGCCGCAGCTAATTCTTCCTGCGTTTCGATAGAACGGGACTGTACAATTTCTTTGATTTTATTATATCTGTATCGTTTCATAGTTATCGTCCTCTAAGTATATAAAGCGTAGGCGGCTGATTGCGTTGATTCAACGGCCGCCATGTACTAACATCATAATATCGTTGCGGTAGACCGGTAATATACTCCAACACGGCTGCTTCTTCTGCTGCACCTTCCGGCGTTCCCGGATAGGCTACAACGGTAATCATCCCCTGCGGAGTCAAATGCGATAATGCTCCTTGTAAGGCGCGAATCGTTGTGTCTGCTTTGGTCATTAATGAGTGATCACCACTTGGTAAATAACCCAGATTAAATACGGCTAAGTCAATGGGATAATTCAATGGCGTGTCCGGTCCGAGAAAATCCGCATGATCTCCCAGACTTAATTGCCAGCTAATATCTCTTCGGTTGCATTCTTTCATTCGCTCCTGCGTCGCTTTAATAGCAGCCAGCTGTATATCAAAGCCGAATAAGGATGCGTGTGGGGCGCAGTGATTGGCCAGATACAGGAAGTCATGGCCATTCCCCACGGTAGCATCCACTATACAATGGGCCTTAGCTAACACATCCTGCCATAAACTATGCTGGAATTGTACGGCGTGATTCAGATTTATCATAATAGCTCATTCCTTCGCGCCGACAATTTGCGGAATAAGGTAGCAAAAAACTTCTGGTCATGGAAGCGAACATAGCGACAATACATGGGACTGGCTTCAATATGCAATGATTCTTCATTAGTAAAATCATAATCAAAGGTACCGTCAATACAAATATGTAACGATGCTTGCCGCTTCGGCATGGTCAAATCGATTTTAGCACTTTCCTTCAGCACTAACGATACACCTTGTAATAAATGAGGCGCTATGGGTGTTACGATAATCGAGTGATTGTCCGGTGCCATGATAGGCCCGCCGGCCGACAAATTATAACCGGTAGAACCGGTAGAGCAAGCTACGATAATCCCGTCCGCCGGATACATCTGCGTATGACCACCGTTAATGGCCAGATTGACACGCGCCATTTTTCCCGGTTCAGACCGTGTAACTACCACTTCATTGATGATAGGCGTCAATTTTTTAACGCTGCCGTCGGCGCTATGTATTTCCGCGGCTAAATGCACGCGATTTTCTATACGAATATCTCCTTTGGCAATGCGTTCGATTCGATCATCTAAATTATCTAATTCAATTTGATTCAAAAAGCCTAACTCGCCAAGATTGATGCCGCACACCGGTACATCATATGTATGAATCTGTCGGGCCAAATGAATAATCGTACCGTCCCCACCAAAGCTAAAAGCCATATCCAAATGTTTGAACACTTCCGGCCTGGGCATGACAAATTCATCCGGTACATCCAACAGATTCGGCACATCGTAATGACGTAAATCTGCCGGCAATACAACGTCCATACCATTATTGCGACATATCTGCGCCGTACGTTTCATTACATCCCTTATATTTTCTTTTCCCATGTTAGGGAAAAAGCCTACACGCATTCCATTCACCACCTATAATGTATGAGCTTCCTCCACTACATTATCAAGAAGCTCCGACGTAATCGCTATTGCGTTCGCCGCTTGTTTTGTAAAAAATCCTAAAAACTCTATATTCCCTTCCGTACCCTTGATAGGCGAATAGGTAAGACCGTGTAAATATAAGCCCGCATCTTCAGCAACATGTAAAATGCGATCAAGCACTTCTTTATGTACTGCCTTGTCCCTGACGATACCGCCTTTACCTACCTTATCGCGTCCTGCCTCAAACTGAGGTTTAATAAGTGCCACCAAGGAGCCACTGTCCTTGAGCAGTGTAACAGCTACCGGTAAAACCTTGTCTAAAGAAATAAAAGCAACGTCAATAGAAATAAAATCACTTAGCTCACCCAGTTGCTCCGGTGTCACGGTTCGGATATTTTGCTTCTCCATATTGATGACTCGCGAATCTTGACGAAGCTTCCAAGCCAATTGATTATAGCCTACATCGATAGCGAATACCTTCTTCGCTCCGTTTTGCAAAGCACAATCCGTAAAGCCTCCCGTAGAAGCGCCGATATCTACCATAACCGCATCCGTTAAATCAATGGGATACATGGACAATGCTTTTTCCAATTTCAAGCCGCCCCGGCTGACATAGGGAAGTGTATTTCCTTTTACATGTATGTCTGCATCAATGGCAACCTTCGTTCCCGCCTTATCGACGCACACGGTACCGATAAAAATCTGACCTGCCATAATCGCCGTTTTTGCTTTCTCACGGCTTTCAAAAAGTCCTCGATTTACCAAGAGAACATCCAATCGTTCTTTCGTACTCATAACTCCGCCTACTAGTTTGTTCGACTTATCAAATAATCTACCAACGCTGTTAGCACGGTGGTATCCGCTTTTGTATCTACCAAAACCGCCTTAGCCGCCTCGGCTGTTTCTTGGGCTTTCGCACGTGCACCGTCCAGGCCCAACAAAGATGTATAGGTAGACTTATCTAAACGTTCGTCACTACCCGGCGTTTTACCAAGCTCTTCAATGGTACCTACCACATCGAGAATATCGTCGGTAATTTGGAACAGCAATCCCAAGTAATCGGCATACGTCTGAAAAGCCTTTGTCGTTGCTTCATCGGCACGACTCAACAACAATCCGATGGTAACGGCTGCCGAAAAAAGTGCCCCTGTTTTACCGCGATGTAACACCTGTAATTCTTCCAAGGGTAATGCCTTTCCCTCGGAAGATATGTCCATCGCCTGACCGCCTACCATACCGGCCGGCCCTGCTGCATCAGCTAAGACTTTGATACAGGCTATTTGCTGAGATGCATCGGCTGCCGATGGTCGTCCGATTAAACTAAAAGCTTCCGTCAACAATCCGTCACCGGCTAAAATTGCCATGGCTTCACCAAATTTTTTATGATTGGTCAACTGACCGCGACGATAATCATCGTCATCCATCGCCGGTAAATCATCATGTATTAATGAATAGGTATGCACCAGCTCAATGGCACAAACTACATTTTTATACGCATCGGCCGATACCCCCAAGGCTTCCATAACCGCCTTTGTTAAAATCGGACGTATGCGTTTACCACCGAGCAGTAAGCTGTAACGCATTGCGTCGTAAAGAGTTTGATACTCCGGCAAACTGTCTTCCAAGACATCTGCCAAATACGTATCTACCCATACTTTATTATCGTGTAAATAGTTTTTAATCATGGCATCCTCACTTATCATCTAATACCTAGTACCATTTTACACTATTTTGTAAAATTATGCACATTATATGCGAACTTCTTCTATAATCTGTTGGATCTCTTCTTCTACCGATGCCAGCATATCAGAACATTCTTTTACAAGGGTAAGACCTTTCTTGTAATGCGTTAACAATTCATTTACCGTCAACTCGTTTTCATCCAACTCTTTGACAATCGCTTCCAAAGCGGCGTATTTTTTTTCATAACTTTTCAATGAAGCTGCCATTAGCTTTGACCTCCTTGACTATTGTCGTAATCGTGCCGTCGGATACATGTACCGTTAATGTATCTCCGCCGGCCACCTGCGAAATTGATGTAACCGGAACTCCCTTGGCTTCGGCTTTGGCGTATCCTTTTAAAAGAGGTGCTAACGGATTATTGGCTTCCAGCCGCTGCGCTATTATCATTAATCGGTTACGCGCTCCGTCCACACCTCGCTTAACACTTGTATGAAGTTGATGTGTATAACCATCAAGACGGGATTGCTCGCGATGGATCAACGTTAATGCCGGTACCCCTAACTTACGATTAAAAAGAGCAAACAGCTGCTGTCGTCGTGACTCCACTTCTTCCGTCATACGGGTATGTAAAAATTCAGCTACAGTAGCTACCTCATTTTGTAACGATGCGAGAGGATAAACCGCCATTTCCGCTGCATGACTGGGTGTAGCACCGCGTACATCGGCAGCAAAATCGCACAGTGTATAGTCGGTTTCGTGACCTACCGCCGATATAATCGGTGTATGGCATGCATAGACCGCCTCCACCACCGCTCTGTCATTAAAGCACCACAGATCTTCCATAGAGCCACCGCCGCGACCAACGATAATCAAATCTACATCCGGATCAGCATCGGCTTTGCTCACACCTTTGGCAATGACGGCTCCGGCGGATTCGCCTTGTACGGGAACAGCATACAATTTAAAGCGCACCAATGGATTACGTTGTTTAGCTACATGTAGAATATCGTGTAACACTGCTCCCGATTGAGACGTAACAATACCGATACAAGAAGCTAATCGAGGCAGCGGCTTTTTATGCTCTTCCGCAAAATATCCCAAAGATTCAAGCTCACGCTTCAGTTCTTCAAATGCCATTTGGTACGGACTCTTGGTACCTATCTGCAAATCATTACATATAAGGCTAAGCCGTCCTGTTTTTTCGTAAAAGTTTACGGCCGCTCGCATTGTTACCAGCAGTCCGTTTTCCAATTTTCCTACCAGACCCTTACGCTGCGCCGTACTCGACCATAAAGCAACATCAATGGCTGCCTCTTCGTCTTTTAGAGTAAAGTAATAATGCCCCGCACTGTGACGTTTCAAATTTGAAATCGTTCCGGCTACGAAGCAATTTTTCAAAATAAATTCTCGTTCCAATGTCCGTTTAATACATTGATTTAAACGACTGATTGTAAAGACGTCCATAGGCACCTCCTAGCTACACGGTTAATCATTCGCCTCTCTGCATCCTACTATGCTACATTTCTTATTATTTTATTTGCTGAAACATCATTTGTTTGCGGTGGCATCAGCTGCGTGCGAGCTTATAACACAAAGAAGCCCCAAAGGCCACACCCGTTGCATTATCGGAGCTATACTTTGCCTCCGCCAGACGAAGCATAACCTTATGTCTCTTACAGGTGTCTTCTATAACCGATCGCAGGTAAGCATTAGACATAACACCGCCAACGGCGATAAGTCGATTCGCCGGTTTTTGTTGCCAGTGATATTCCAGCATCTTAGCCAAGGACTGTCCTATACATGTAAAAATGCCTTTCGCCAATACCGCCGAATTTACACCACGCTCAATGCGTCTCATAGCTTCACTACAAGGGCCGCCAAAACTAATGCGACCTTCTTTAACAGCTACCGGTAGTCCTTCTTCACTGTCTGCGGTCTCTGCCAAGCGCTCCAATGCCGGACCTGCCGGAAAGGACAAGCCCAATGCCACACCTACGCGATCGACGAATTGACCGCCGTGTAAATCCATGGTACCGCCACACAATGTAGTTTCCATCGTCCCGTCAGACTGTGGTATACAATATATAAGTTCTGTTGTGCCGCCGGATACATGTAATCCGTAAAAAGGTTCATCTCCTATCTCACCATCTAAACGCAAAGCTGCCAGCATATGATTTTCCTGATGCGAGAACGTGTATAGCGGACAAGACAGCAGCGTACTCAGCGTGCGCCCCTGTCCGTAACCGACAAGAAATGCCGGCATGTAAGATCCTTCTTCACGACGCGGAAACGCACTGACCCCGACAGCCGCAACAGGACCGGGAATTGTTAAACTCTCTATAAGTTCGGGAAGCGCACGGGTATGCTGAAACACCATGTTTGATTGCTGTAATCCCCGCGCCCCCGGTTTGACCGATAATAAACGCCTAGCTTCGCTGACAATAGTTCCCTCTTTATCAACGACAGCACAAGACGTAGTATAGCAACTGGTATCAATGCCGAGAAAATAGGCTTTCTCCTTTTCCATTGTCCTATGCCTCCTATCGCTGTTCCTTTGCTACAGCATCAAGAACGGCATGGATAAATTTATACGCATTTTCACCGGCATATTCTTTGGCCAGTGTTACCGCCTCGTTAATAACAATACCCGGTGCCAGCTTTTCGTCGGACATTGTCATTTCCCAAATCGCCATGCGCAAAATATTTCTGTCCACACCGGCTAATCGTTCTACCTTGCGTTTTGCCGAATGTGCCTGAATCACGGCATCAATATCCGCCAATGAAGATCGCACTCCTTCAATCAATGTCTGTGCATAGTTCTTGTCTAAATTTTCTTCAACTTCGCCTTCGGGAAACTGAATTCTGGTTGCGCCTTCATGAAATTCCAAAGCATATAAATTTTGAAATGCATATAAACGCGCCTGATGGCGATTATTCTTCTGTTTCATCGAGAGACTCCTTATCTGCGTCAACCGCTTTCTCTTCACCTTGTACGTAAATATTTTCAAAATGTACATCAACTCGTACATTGTCCAAATCGAGCATAAGCTTCATTTGTTCGCGTATGGTACTGCGTAATTCACGAGCCATATCCCCCATTTTGGTGCCGTACCAAACATTGATATAAATATTGATCTCCAGACATTCTTTTTTATGTTTTACATTCATTCCGGCAATACGTTTTTGACCGAAATTTTTGGATAACTCATCCATAACACCATCATAAAAACGACTGCTCATAGAATGAAATCCCGGTGTTCCCGCAATAGCACGCCAAGCAATGTCTAAAATCACCGCATCGGATATTTCTACACGATTGCTTTCATTCGTTGCTTCCTTCTCCATGATGTACCTCCTTCGCACCACCTGTAGCAGTTACGACTTCATCTTCAAAGATAATTCCTTGAATAAATACGTTGACTCCGTCTACCGGTGTTTCCGTATCTTCCTCAATACCGGATTTTACATGTTCCTGCAATCGCAACGCTAAATCCGGAATGCGATAACCATAGTGTACGATAACATACAAATCTACCGTCAGACGTCCTTCGTCGGAAAGCTCGATATGAACGCCTTCATCATCGTTTTTGATACCTACCAAGCTGGCAATACCATCACCGATAGTACTGCTCATGCCTGCAATACCACGTACCTCTTTTGCTTTTATAGCTGCCAAGGCACTGTAAATATCTTCACTGATTTTAGTCAATCCTTCGAAAAACTCTTTTTTTTCTTCTGCCATAACGCGTCCTCCAGATAGAAAAAAGCATTTGTCCTAGGCGAAGTACCGGAGACAAATGCTTTTTATATTACGATTATGCACGTTCGATGTACTGGCCGGTTCTGGTGTCAATACGAAGCACATCATCCACTTCAATAAAGAGCGGAACTTTTACAACGTAGCCTGTTTCGAGTTTAGCCGGTTTGTTACCGCCTGTAGCCGTATCGCCACGGATACCAGGGTCGGTTTCAACGACACGAAGCTCTACTGCTACCGGCAAGTCAATACCGATAACGATGCCCTGGAAGAACATGATTGTAGCTTCCATGTTTTCGAGCAAGAAGTTTTTAGCGTCGCCTAACTGTTCTTCGTTCAATTCGATCTGATCGTAGGTTTCGTTATCCATGAACGTGTAAGCGCCATCTGCTTCATAGAGGTACTGCATGCGACGACGATCCACATGTGCCTTCGGAACTTTTTCACCGGCATTGAAGGTACGTTCTACTACAGCACCGGTCTGCAGGTTCTTCAATTTACAACGAACAAAGGCTGCCCCTTTACCCGGTTTAACGTGTTGGAAGTCAACTACCTGCCATACGTTACCATCGAGTTCGATAGTCACACCTGGACGAAAATCATTACTGGAAATCATTTAAATCCCTCCGTTTAAACATCTAGTTCTATTAATTCCTTCGGGGTCTTTGTGAGAATCTCACAGCCCTCGTTGGTAACGATAACACTATCTTCTATGCGAAGACCGATTTCACCCGGAATATATACGCCAGGTTCAATCGTAACAACCATCCCCGGTTCCAACACTGAATCCGAACGCGGTGACGCCACCGGTTGTTCGTGAATATCCAAACCTACACCATGACCAGTACCATGCTCGAAATAGGAACCGTACCCGGCTTCGGCAATACTGTCGCGGCAAACGGCATCCAATGCCTTACCGGTCAGTCCCGGCTTTACGGCAGCAACACCTTTTCTCTGTGCAGTCAGAACAACATCATATAACTTCTTTTGAAGATCGGATGCTTTGCCCATTACAATCGTTCTGGTAATATCCGAGTGATATCCCTTATATACGGCACCGAAATCAAAGGTAACAAAGTCGCCTTCTTCGATAACCTTATCCGATGCCACGCCGTGGGGCATACAGGAACGCTTTCCCGATGCAACAATCGTTGCAAAGGATGGTTCCGATGAACCGCGCACCAGCATTTCCTTTTCTAAAATAATACGGGCTTCGTTTTCCGTCATACCCGGACGTAATTGTGTCAGCAATACGGCAAAGGCTTCATCGGCAATTTCTGCGGCGCGCCGCATGAGTCCCAATTCATCTTCCCTCTTTACCGCACGCAGTGCAGCAAGCTTGGCAGATGCAAAGCTTGTACCATCCAGCTTTCCTGCTATCGCCGTATATGTATCAACCGGAACGTAGTCACCTTCAAAGACGCATGTCTTCAGCGAAATACCTTCTTCATCAACTACCTGCCGTAGGCTGTCCCATACGGTGGTGCTATATTGAATAACCGTATATCCTTCACATTGCTCTTTTGCTTGTTCCGTATAACGACTATCCGTGAATATATATGCCTGTACAGGCGTTACAAACGCAACTGCCGTGGTTCCGCTAAAACCGGCAAAATAGTTTAAATTTGTCGGACTTAGGAGTAACACACCGTCATAGGCATTGCTGCGCAAAAACGCTTGCAAGCGTGTCAATCCATTCATGTCAAACTCCTTTTAGTCATAAATTCACTTTATAATACCACAATTTTATACATTTGACTACATAAAATAGTGTATGAATTTACAGATTAGTATTGAACCGGTGAATCTCTTCTTCTGTAAGAAAGTCATATTGACCGACCTCTTCAATACCGGACAACGTAATCGTTCCTACCGATAAGCGTTTGAGATACGTAATTATCCCTCCGGCAGCGCCTATCATCCGCTTCACTTGATGATATTTTCCTTCTTCCACTGTGATGCGTCCCCTATTGTCATCCAGCAACGTAATCTCTGCCGGTTTGCAAATCGTGCCGTCTCCCAGTGTGATTCCTGTCCTAATTCGATGGAGTCCTTCCTCACTGAGTATCCCTTCATATGTAAAGGTATACACTTTGGGAACTGACTTGCGTCCATTAATCACTCTATGTCCCCACTGCCCATCATTGGTAAGAAGCAATAATCCTTCTGTATCCTTGTCAAGGCGTCCAACGGGAACAACCCCCATAGATGCGTATTCTTGCGGCAGAATATCCATCACTGTCGGTCGCGAATCCTTTACAGCCGTGATGTAACCAGCGGGCTTGTGCAATTTAACGTAATATATTGTCTGCGAAGAAACAGGCTCACCATTGACGGCCACACAATCCTTCTCGGGATCAATCGCCGTTTCTTTGGCAGTAACTACGACATTATTCACCGTAACCACGCCTTGTTTTAACAGGCGATGTACTTCTTTACGACTTCCCCGGCCCTTATTAGCCAACCACTTATCAATTCGCATATTTCTTGTACCTCTACATTTTACCCGATTGTAACATTTGCCAAATGCTTCGTATCATTTAACAGGCTCAGCGTATTGTGGTCATTTTCTGTTAAGCCATAAAAATCAACGCGGCTGATGGAAGTGTTACCTTGGCTTAAATTCCATGCATAGTGAAGCGATAGATTTAACATTTTACAGATAAGTGTTCTGTTCGTACCGCCGTGAGCTACGACGAGAATAGTCTCTCCGTCGGCGGCCTTTTCCATTTCATCCTCTAAAGCACTCCATGCACGATGCTGAACTTCAAAAAAGGATTCTCCCCCGGAAATTTTAACTTTTTCCGGACTGCAATACATGGTGTGTACCGCTTCCGGCCAGCGTGCCTGAATTTCATCGTAAGTCAATCCTTCCCAATGGCCGAAGTTGATTTCACGTAATCGTGCATCGACGGTAAACGGGATGTCCCGATTGCCAAGAATCGCTTCCGCTGTTACCTTTGCCCGTGACAAATCACTGCAAATAATACGGTCTATATGAATATCAGCCATTGCTTCAGCGCATGCCCTTGCCTGGGCAATGCCTACTTCACTCAAAGGGATGTCCGTATTCCCCTGATATCGTCCAATCGAATTCCATTCAGTCTGTCCATGTCGTACTAAATAAATTGTGTTCATAGGCAAACTCCTTTATATAATGAATGAGTAAATTATTAGCATCTCTGTCCTTAACGGCCACTCGAAACCATCCCGTCCCGAGTCCTTCATACGCAGCACAATCGCGTATAAGTACCGCTTTGTCGGCCAGATACTCTATTATATCATAGATGGACGGTGTTGTGGGCAGCCAGCGGCAAAGCACGAAGTTAACACTGGGGTGACTCGTTTTAATAAAAGGAAAGGCATTGAATGCATCATGCAAATATTCTTTTTCAGTCATTACTGTGGTACGCGATAATTCTTGATAGCGTGTGTCCAGTAATGCTGCCTGTCCGTAACATTGTGCCAAATGATTCACCGACCAAGCGGGGATATAGGATGTCAGCTCATCACGATGTGCCCGGCCGCCATAAAAAAGCATACCCAAGCGCAAGCCCGGTATAGCATAAAATTTTGTCAACGAATGTAGTACCACCAGTTGCGGCTGCGTAGTAATATACGATCGCATAGATGTGCTACTATCGGTAAATTCTATAAATGACTCATCCACCATAATCAAGCTGTTTGTCTTAGTCGCTGCTTTTGCTAAGCGTAGTACTTCTTCCGGTTGTACCAAGCTTCCGTCCGGATTGTTTGGGTTACCTAAAAATACAATCACCGGCTCCCTTTCTTCCGTCAGTTGTTTTTCCAGGTACTCGTAGTCCGGCGTAAATCGATAGCCTTGCTTGCAGCTTTCTTTTTTCATGGCATACCCGACAACAGTCAGTCCCGCTGTACCGGCGGCTTCACGGTATTCCGAAAAACCGGGTTCCGGCACATAGGCTTTCCGCAAAGTATGAAGTCGTGTCAGCGCATATAAAAGCTCTGCTGCACCGTTACCGAAATAAATCATATCCGCCGACACACCAAATACGTTGGCAGCCACGCGGCGCAATGATTCCTCGCCTGGATCGGGATAGTGAATACAACCATCAACCCCTGCGAGCAATGCTTCTTTGGCAACAGCACTCATTCCCAACGGATTGATATTGGCACTGAAGTCAACAACGGACGACGGTACAATACCCTTGGCCGCAGCAAATTTATAAATATTACCGCCGTGTATGTTTTTTCTTTCCATCCTTGCCTCCTCAAAAGCCATGTTTAACGTTTCATAAATGTAATACCTTCATTTGTCGTCTCTACGGTATCTAAGTAACGCACATGAGGTACGGTTGCTTTCACTTCGGCAATGCATGCCTCTTCACCGCTGAAATCAATGGGAAACAGCAGTCCGATAATAGTTCCGCTATGTGCAATAATCGTACCTACACTATGGAATTGATCGCCGATTTCATGTAAAGTGTATAAGCTTTGCTTAGGTAAAATACGCTGATTGGCAAACGAGCTGATAGTGGCCGCTTGTCCGATAAGGGAGATGTCGTGCATAGCCATTCCCTCTTTAAAGAGATGGAGTGCTTCTTTTATAAGCTCTTCTTTTTCGGCAATTAAAGTACGCAAATCAGCGCGGGCATTAAAAGTCAATGTGTCCACACTGCCCCCTTCATCAAAAATAATAATTTTCAGCGGCGGACAATGCCCTAACGGATTTGCCATCGTACCGTGAATATAGTCAAACTGAACAATCCCCGGATAAAAGGAAGCATCACTGGGTTCGATTGATAAGCAAATCGTCGCAAGCTCATCTAATGTCAACCGATGTCCATGTGCTAACCCGGTTGCCATAGCCGTAGCACCAATATCGGCACTGCTGGAAGCCATTCCTTTTCCCTGGGGAATTTCAGATCGTGTATATACGGAATGACCCCAAGCAACGGGAATGCGAAGCAAATCGAGTACCCGCTTTCGAGCCAATGCCGCTTTTGGTTGTAACGAACAAAACATATGGGGGAACGGCTGTGCTACCTTACTGATAGCATACGAATACCGATTAATCGGGCAGGTCACCAAAAAAGGGTGTCCATCGATAGAACCTTGAATAAATTCACCACAGGTTCCGGGGGCACGCACAAAATAGGCCATACCTCTTTCCTCCTATTTATTACTATACATCATTTACTCTTAATCGCCTTACTACGATGCGAAGGGTCCAACAACAGCTATTAATACTACAGCGATAAAGAGTAATATAATTTCTGTTGATTCTACAACAAAACCGTAGGTATCACCGGTAACACCGCCTAAATGCTTAGAAATATATGCATTTAAAATAAGATTTATACCTATCGTCAATCCTAGAAACAAGACATAATCCCACGTAAAGAGAAATGTTGGTAGCAATGCAAATATCGTTGCCACCAACAATGTGTATGATGGTGAATATACGGCAAAGGCCTTTCCCATTCCTTCCGGCCGGGCATAGCGGAACAGACGAATGCTGAGTACCAAAGAATAACGGCTGAGTATAGGCATACAAAGCAATACCGGTATCATACTTTCCACCGGAATATGCGTTAATAGCTGCCATTTTAAAGCTGTCAGGAACACAAAGCCGACCACACCGTTGGATCCGACACGACTATCTTTCATAATCTCCAGTTTACGTTCTCGATCCCTTCCCGAAAACAAACCATCACAGGTATCCATAAATCCGTCCGCATGAAGACCACCGGTAAACAAAAACTCAAATACAACCAACAGCAATGCCATTAGTGACGGATCTAGATAGCCCCCCAACAGCATATATACCAAAGCCATGCAGCCACCGATAACGGCGCCAACCCAAGGGAAAAACAGTACGCTGCGGCCAAAGCTTTCCACAGTCCATTCCGTTTGATTTACTAATTTTAGACGCGTCAAAAATTGAAGGCCTATAAAAAATGCATTCATATCATCACCACTACTCTTGAAATTATCGTAGCCGTAATCACGGCCAATATCGTGCAAATATACATCATGCCGATTGTCTTCTTAATGTGAATACCACGCATGGGAATATCCGCATCTCCCATATATGCGCGGAATGTCATAGTATCACCATATTTATTAAAGCCGCCTAAACGTATATGAAGTGCTCCGGCCACCGGTGCTTCTGCGTAGCCGCCGTTAGGGCTTGGATGCTTGGCTGCATCACGCTTAGCAATACGCCACGCATTTTTCGCATCATGTCCCGTAATCAATGCAGCGACCAAGTATAAAAATAAAGTAATCCGCGCCGGAATAAAGTTCACTACATCATCGAATCGTGCAGCAGCTCTACCAAAATACAAATATTTTTCATTCTTGTATCCCAGCATAGAGTCCATCGTGTTAGCCGTCCGATAGAATAAGGCTCCCAAAGGGCCGAAGAACCCGAAAAACAACAGTGGAGATACAATACCATCCACAGTATTTTCCGCAATCGTCTCGATAGTAGCTCGCGTAATCTCACTTTCGTCAAGCTCCGTCGTATCGCGCCCCACTATCCAGCCTACACGCTGACGTGCTTTAGCTAATTGTTTACGTGCCAACAAACCGGCCAACTCGGCACCGGCCTCCGCCAATGAACGAGGGCTGATGGTAATGTACACAATGAGTATTTCCAATACATAGGCAACCCAGAAATGAATAGAGCCGGCCAACATTAGCAGCAAAAAGGCGACGCCTGTTACCGTAACCAGCGTAAGTATAACTGTAGCCCCTCCGCACAGTAATTTACGCTCCGGCGAATCTTCTGCATGGTATAACAGCTTCTCGTAAAAACTAATAACGCGTCCGATAAGAACAACGGGATGCCACGAGGACCGAGGATCGCCGACAAGACAATCCAGCAAGAATGCCCACAAAGGAATAAAATAGTAGGCATTAATTGTAAACCACTCCATTACTTCAGCCCCACAATTCTATCAATGTAGTCCATATCAAGATGCTTTTCTACAATATCTGCCAGGCGATCGTAGGAGGCATTTTTATGTTCAAAGTAATGGAATACTTCCGGTAATAGTTCCAAACCTTTTCGTTTGCGCAACCCATTGATAATATGACGACGCAAGCCGTCATTGTCAAGAATACCGTGAATATATGTACCCATCACATTGCCATCCGTCGTAATAAAACCGTCGATTACATCCACCGACTGTTCGCTTCTCGTCTTAATGTTAAAACAACGCGTCGCTTCACCGGTAGGAACCGTATCCCCCATATGAATTTCATAGCCTCTAAGACCCGTACCGCTGTAAGGTTCGCCGAGGAACATCAATTCTTTTGCATCAAATTCTACTTGATGTGTTGTCTTTGTCCCCTTCATTGTCGTAGCCGTTGGCAACAAACCGAGACCTTTCATTTCATCCACATCGCCTTCCATATGTTCCGGATCGTAAATCACGGTTCCCAACATCTGGTTACCACCGCATACGCCCAGTACCGGTACGCCGCTAGCGGCCAATGCTTTAATCTCGTCTGCATAGCCCTGTTCATATAGATAGGTTAAATCAGCGATTGTATTTTTAGATCCGGGGAGAACCACCAAATCAGGTGTACCGATAGGCTCTCCCGGTTTAACGAAACGTACGGCTACATCCGGCTCATAGGCCAATGCATCAAAGTCGGTAAAATTGGAAATCTTCGGCGTTTGAATAACAGCAATCTGTATATCCCGATTCGTTGCCGTGTGCTTATATTCCAGAGCAACCGAATCCTCTTCATCAATATCCAATCGATTAATTGCCGGAATAACACCAACCACTTTAACACCGGTCTTTTCTTCAATAAAATCCAATGCCGGCTGCAACAAGGTTACATCACCACGGAATTTATTAATTACAATTCCTTTTACCAACGCCCGTTCATCCGGTTCCAGCAATTCCAACGTCCCCACTACGGAAGCAATGGCCCCGCCGCGGTCGATGTCAGCGATGAGCATAACCGGTGCATTTGCCATTTTAGCCACCCGCATATTGACAATATCATTCGCCTTCAAATTTACTTCGGCCGGACTGCCTGCCCCTTCAATAACAATCATATCGTAATTGTCATCAAGGAAGGCCAAACTCTCTTTGACCTTATCCAACGCCGTCAGCGAGTAGTGTGTATGATATTCCTTGGCGCTGTATACACCTACCGGTTTCCCCATAAGCACCACCTGCGACGATTGATTCCCCGTAGGTTTTAACAGTACGGGATTCATCTGTACAATAGGATCTATACCGGCAGCTTCTGCCTGTGCCACCTGCGCACGACCGATTTCATCGCCCCATTTAGTGACATAGGAATTTAAAGCCATGTTCTGTGCCTTAAAAGGAACCGTCTTTAAACCGCGACGATAAAAAATACGACATAGCGCCGTTGTTAAAATACTTTTTCCTACATTTGAACTAGTGCCCTGAAACATGAGCTTCTTAGCCATTTACATCTACCTCCAACGCTTTTATATCTATGCTGATACCACTGAGAGTCATATACACATGATCTGCTTCCTCGGCCACGGTTTGATTTACCTTGCCTGCCAAATCGCGAAACAGTCGTGCCAATCGATTTTCCGGGACTACACCCAATCCTAATTCATTAGTAACAAATACCACCGTACAATCGTTGACGGTCCTTGTGGCAGTCAATACTTGTTTTATATCCTGCAGTACCTGTGCTTCCAATCGATTATAGTCTTCCTGTGTTTCTAAATCACCGGCCGCCAACATGGCATTGGTGCAATACATCGTAAGACAATCGACAAGAATGCGTTCGCCGCTGTGTAGTATCTTTGACCAAACTGCCGGTAAATCCGTCGGTACTTCAAAGGTTTTCCATTGCGTACCACGGCGCTTTCGATGTCGAGCGATGCGGTCACGCATTTCATCATCAAAGGCTTGACCGGTAGCTACATATACATAGTTTCCTTTTTTGGCGGTAATCAAATGCTCTGCAAATTCACTTTTGCCACTGCGTGCCCCGCCAGTACATAAAATAATCTTACTCATAAAATCTACCTATCGTCTGTACAAGCTTACTCATTTTGAGTATTATAATACATGCACGTACTATTATAAACCTAAATCAAGGCTCCCTGCCACCCCTAATCATGAAGACTGTTCATATCACAATTGTTACTGATTACATACAGAGAGCCGTTAAGGAGAAGATCTATGGAATTAACAAATGTAAATGTAAAAATGATGGCTACCTTATGGGAGAATACTTATCGCATGATGGTTACCGATCAAAACAATAATTATTTAGCCAGCGCCCGTCTTATTGTCTCTATTCCCCTTCCGCCGGAAGCATTACCTGAAGGAGCACCCGAAGTGGAGCCACAACTGACCGTTTTGGTAGAAGACGGTGTGATGAGTTCCGATGACATCATTCAATTTGAAACCTTATTATCCGCTAAAATCAGAGAAAAATTCCAATATGAAATTAATACCCTCTTCTTCTTCTACCCCAGCCCGGAAGATGTGCTAAGCAAGTAATAATGCAACACCGAAACAAAAAAGCTATGGCCGTATAAACAGCCATAGCTTTTTATTTTCACTATACAATGATATCTTCCGTATGTGATTACTTTTTACAATTCGAACTCTGCCCGTGCCAACATGTAGCAACAATCGGACAAGCGATTCAAATAGCGAATATCCACGGCATGCACCGGTTCATCATTATCGACTACACGCCACAACGCACGTTCGGCACGACGGGTTACCGTGCGGCACTGATGAAGCAACGCAGAGCTCTTCTTATCGCCGGGAACGATAAATTTAGTAAGCGGTTCCATCTTAGCTTCATAGCTATCAATGATGTGTTCCAACTCAGTAATATTATCTTCCGTAATATTAGGCTCTTTACCCATGCTGGCAATGTCTGCCATCAGCAACCACAAGGTCTTTTCTATATTGTAGATAACCTGCTGAATATCTTCATGTTCGGAAAAAGCTCTTGCCACACCGAGACATGATTGCAATTCATCAATAGTGCCGTATGCATCAACACGAAGCGATGATTTGCGAACACGTTCACCTGTATAAAGACTGGTGGAACCTTTATCACCTGTTTTAGTATATACATTAGAAGCCATAGGTCATCCCTCCTAATCACAACGTCTTTGGTACGTATTACTCCGTGAATTCCGGAAACCAAAGAGCTATTTCACGCTGTGCGGTAGCAACCGCATCGGACGCATGAACCACATTTTCATTAATGGCAAGACCAAAGTCACCGCGAATGCTCCCCGGTACAGCTTCCAACGGATTCGTAGCGCCATTGAGTTGCCGAACCGCAGCCACTGCGTTTTCACCGCTCAAAATCATTGCCAACACCGGACCGGACGTAATAAAGTCAACCAATTCTCCGAAGAACGGTTTCTCCGCATGTTCCGCATAATGTTTTTCCGCTAATTCGCGAGGCACCTGCATAAGCTTTAACGCGCTGATTGTCAAGCCCTTTGCCTCATAGCGTGCCAATATAGTACCGCAAAGATTGCGCCGTACTCCATCCGGTTTAACTAAAACCAATGTGTGTTCCATGCCGTCATCCTCCTAACGCATGCGTTGAGCCAGTTCTTTTAATCGCGCTATACGATCCATCGTGCGTGGATGCGTACTGAAAAGCGATGCCGAAAAAGAACGTAAACTCCCCAACGGATTAATAATAAACATATGTGCTGTCGCTTCTGCCTGCGAAGTACTTACCTGCGGCAGCGTGCCGTATTTAGAGTAATGTTCAATCTTAGCCAATGCAGATGCTAACGCCAATGGTTTGCCACTCATATAGGCACCGCCTTCATCGGCTAGATATTCACGAGAACGGGATATAGCCATCTGAATCAGTGCTGCAGCTAAAGGAGCAAGAATAATCGTTGCAATCATAGCAATCGGATTGGCTCCTTCTTCACGGTCATCACTTCGTCCGAATATAGCAAAAAATTGAAGCATGTTTGCCACCATACTGACTACACCGGCCATACCGGCAGCAATCGTACTAATAAGCGTGTCGCGATGTTTAACATGCGTCAGCTCATGGCCCAAAACACCTTCAATTTCATCATCCGTAAGTAAATCCATGATTCCCGTTGTAACAGCCACTGCAGCATGCTCCGGATTACGACCGGTTGCAAATGCATTAGGAACCTGCGAATTGATGATGTATACCTTAGGCATAGGCAAACCACCGTTCTTGGCCAACCGCTGTACCATGTGATACAAATTAGGATTGTTAGCCTCGCTGATTTGCTTAGCATCATACATACTCAAAACAACCTTATCGCTGTTCCAATAGCTGAAGAAGTTAATCCCCATGGAAACGACAAACATGGTAATCAAACCACCTCTGCCGCCGACAAACTGCCCGATTACCATCAACAACGCCGTCATCAATGCTAGCAACACAGCCGTCTTTACATTGTTCATTTGTTTCTTTGCCTCATTTCTTTTGTTCGTAATATAAAAATGGTCGGAACGACAAGATTTGAACTTGCGACCTCTACCACCCCAAGGTAGCGCTCTACCAAACTGAGCTACGTCCCGATGAAATTATTATATCACAAAATCTATGAAAACGTTATGAATTTTTTGAAAAAATTTTTTCAAAAACAAGAAGCCTGTAACGGCAGCCGATTAAATATAATCGGCGCCGTTTGCATCTGCCGTAAGCACGTCCCCGATACACTCAATACCGTTTCGCAAAAATACTTGTACCATAGCCTCTACTACCTGATGAGCCGTGGATTCGTTGCAATAGGCAATCAATGTCGATCCGGAACCGCTGATAGTACTTCCGTAAGCGCCGGCTTCCCGTGCAGCTTCAAAAACCTCATCGCAACAAGGAATTAATTCCTTGCGGTACGGCACATGAAGCATATCCTCCAAAGCCACAGCCAACAGTTCAGGCTTGTTTTGTTGCAAGGCTGTAACCAATAAAGCAGCTCGCCCTACATTGGCTACTGCTTTTTTATGAGCAATCTGCGTAGGTAATACACTGCGTGCATACTCGGTTGATACCAACACATCCGGCACGACTACGGCAAAGCGTAAGGAATCCGGTACCGAAATCTTTCCATAGCAAAGCCCTGCTGCTCCATCCTGAACAGCACAAATCAAATCCCCCAGTAAAGCCGGTGCTACATTATCCGGATGCCCTTCCATTTCGTTGGCAAGCTCCAACATGGCCTCCTTACTGAGTGGCTTTTTAACTAATCGATTCGCCAGCATTAAACCAGCCACGATAGCGGTAGAGCTACTGCCCAAACCACGTGCTGGAGGAATGGCAATCGACACATCGATGCGTCCGAACACACCTTCCTCACCTACGACGGCAAACAACTTCTTCATAGATTCGCCGATCAAGTTATCTTCCGGATTTTCTTGCTCCAATATATCGGCACCTAATCCGTGAAAGGTATAGCTGTATGTATCAGCACCCTTCATCGGTGTAAATGTAAATGTATTGTACATGGCCAGCGCCAACCCCAACGAATCAAATCCGGGCCCGCAGTTTGCACTGGTAGCAGGCACTCTAACAGCGATAGACATCATAATTCCTCCTAGTCCGCCATAATGCGGATGACACTGCCGACTTCCTTAACTACACGCAATTTATTAAATGCATTAATAACATTCAAGATGTACGAACGCGGGCAGATAGATGTGACGATGGCCAAGGTCGCTGTTTGTGCATCCTCATTACGTTGGATAACCGCTTGAACGGAAATGCGTTGCTCCGCTAATTTAGATGCTACCTTAGCCAATACACCGGTAGAGTTATCGACTAAGAGACGCATATAATACGATGATTCGATTTTGCCCGATGCATACAGATTCTTATCCGGGTAAAAGAACGGCGTCAATTTTCCCGTAGCCTGTGCCGCTTCATTTTTGGTTACTTCCATAATATCGCTGACTACGGAACTGCCCGTAGGTAAACTACCGGCGCCGCGACCGTAAAACATAGCATCATCAATACCATTCCCCTTTACATATAGCGCATTGTACGAACCACGTACCGCTGCCAACGGATGTTGCTGGGAAATAAATGCAGGATGCACATTTAAGGAAAGACCTTTTTTCGTTTCCTTCGCAATACCTAATAGCTTAATCGTATATCCGAATTCCTTGCCGAAGGCAATATCGGTAGAGTCAATTTTAGTAATTCCTTCCACATGCACATCTTCAAAGAATATACGACGATTAAACGCAATTGATGACAGGATAGCCAGCTTACGTGCGGCATCAAGCCCTTCTACGTCAGCTGTGGGGTCCGCCTCCGCATATCCTAACGCCTGCGCTTCGGCCAATACTTCATCATAGTTACTACCATCTTCGGTCATTTTAGACAAAATAAAATTTGTCGTACCATTCATAATCCCTACGAGCTCGCTAATCTTGTTACCACCCAGGGAATCATACAATGTGCGAATAATAGGAATGCCACCTAATACGCTGGCTTCATATCGTAAGTCTACTCCGTTTTTGGAAGCTAAATCCAACAAATATGGTCCTGCTTCTGCCAACAAATCTTTATTAGCAGTCACTACATTTTTCCCTGCTTTTAGCGCCTTTTCCACGCATTCTCTGGCAAATGTAGTTCCCCCCATAACTTCAACAACAATACGAATCGTTTCATCACCCAATACATCGTCTACCGAATCGGTAAATACCGTTCCTTCCGGCAATGTAACATCCGTATACTTCTGTGGGTTACGAACATAAATTTTAGATACATGAGGGCGTACCCCCAATCGATTTTCAATCAATTCGGCATTAGTCTGCAACAACGAAAACGTTCCGCTTCCCACCGTACCGAATCCTAACAGAGCTACCTCGACTTCTTTCATATACAAAACCTCTCTCTTCTTTTACAATTTTATATACATAGAAACCCCGGCCGGTTCCGGTCGGGGCCTCTACGTCGTAAATGTACTCATGATGGTTACACATCATCAAAGTACTGCTCACTATTTACGCTTGACCTAAAATTTCAACACGAATGATACCGCGCATAGAGCGAATGCCGTTGAGCAAATCCTCCAAAGAACCACGCATATCTTTCGTTTCAAAAGCGATGCTTACATTTGCAATTCCCTGCAACGGAATATCCTGATTGATTGTCAAAATACTACCGTTTGCTTCCGCAATGGCGCGAAGAATGCTGGAAAGCATGCCGGATTCATTAGACATGGAAATCGTAATGGACACAATTTTTCCTTGCGCAATTTCATAGAACGGGAATACGTAATCCTTGTACTTGTAGTATGCGGAACGGCTTAAGTCCATCATTTCCACGGCTTCGTTAATGGTACGCACTTCACCGAGCTTTAAAATTTCCTTAACTTTAATGGTTTTCTTAATTGCTTCCGGAAGAATATCCTCCTGAACTAAGTAAAATTTGTCTTTCTTTTGCTTTGCCATACTCGTTCCTCCACTTTCTTACGAATGATCTGCACTTCCGGCGTCCGTAATTGTCCCCGCCACGAATTGACGGCCGTACAGGGTAAAGACTGAATACATACCGATAAAAAAGGGTATATACTCCGCTACAATACGCCAACCAACAGCCACTAACCCAACTGTCCCGACAGGTAAATACGCCGTAAACAAATATATGAATAATCCTTCCGCCACACCTGTCCCCCCGGGTGTCGGTGCAAAATAAAGGATTAAATTTAACAATATCATACGATTTAAAATCGCGATTATATCAATTTGATGCGTAAACGCCACCATCAATGCCGGTGCTATAGCATATAAGAACAACAGACTTGCACCGGATTCGACAAACACTAACAATGATTGCCACGGCTTAGCATAAATTAGGCTAAATCCTTCATTCAATTCTGATAGCTTAGCCAACCATCCCTTTGGAGATCCTCGCCCTGTCATGGTAGCCAACCGGTATACCAATTGCTTCATTAGATTTGTTTGCAATATGTATAAACCGGCAATAGCACATACCATCAACACAAACGAAATGCGCACTAAGGCCTCCTTCGAAATATAGGGTATGGATATAGCATCATAAATAAATATAATGGGCAGCATAACTACCAAAAATAAAATTGAAAATACAGTACGTATCAAAACAATCGGAGCACCCTTCATCACCGGCACGCCGTAGCTTTTTAGTATTAATACCTGTGCTACTGCACCACCGCTGGCTCCCGGTGTCAACATCGCCATAAAATAATTGCCGAAAATAACACGGAGCACCGCCGGCAACGGCAAGGAATATCCACCGATTTTTACTAACCGCTGTAATCGCAAGCCATCAAAATACATACCTATAGCCAACGCTATAGCAGCAAATAACAGCGATTCCCAATTGAACGTACCCAATGTTTTTAGAGAATTGATATCAACCGTTGCATAAATAGTAATTGCAGAAATGCACACCAACACGCCACCGAGTATACAGCCTCGCTTGGCTACTTTATTCATTCCAATTCTCCATACGTTATTAATTCCACACCGCACGTGTTAAGACGGGCACGACAACGAGCGCTGCACATAGCTGCCAGCTCATCATCCCAATGATAGCCCCAATTAAAGCGATGTCCTAGTATATCTGCGTCCATACCGGGATGTGTCATAATCTCATGCGTTCCCGGCAAGGAGGTCACTTTATCTATGATTGTTACCAAACGCTCCTCATTCAACTGACCTCCGGCCATCATACCCCAAAAATATACGGTAGAGCGTAAACCAAACCGATTAAAGGTACGACGTGCCCGTTCGGCCATTTCCGTCAACGCCAGTTTTCCGGCATAGCGCCCCCAATCCTTGATACCGTTCATGAAAAGTCGCTGTTCCGACGGTACTCGCACTCGGGACACACCATACTTAGCAGCCAACTCCGCAATCATAGGTGCCACCTGCGGCAATACATGTAAATGTTGATGTCCGTCAATATGAGTTATCCTCAATCCCGTATCAACGATACGCTTGCATTGTGCCTCCAACTCTCGATGTACTTCATTAAAATTAACAAGACCTTCGGCTACACGCTTCATAAATGTTGTATAAGTTTCGGGAAAACGTCCGTTAACTAACAAGGAGGGAACGTCTTCCGGTGCACACACCGGACGCAGTCCACCGACTAATGCCGTGTGTATACCAATACCCAGCGTAGGCACTTTCTTAACCAACGCCACTGCTTCATCAAAAGCATCTCCGGAAGCCAACAATGATGTACTTGTAATAATTCCTCGCCGATGTCCTTCAACAATAGCTTTGTTAACACTGCTGTGAAGACCGAAATCATCGGCATTTACAATAAGCTTAGAATGATTCATGCTAATGCCTCCTCTATCTTTGTTCATTCAAAGAGGATATATGTTATTCTATCAAACACAAACAGAATTGGCAATATATCTTTGCAAATAACTTTGTATATTTTCTTATAGAAGATCTACTGTAACAAAGAATGTCTTTGTTGTACCGGCAGCCTGTCCACCTCTTATATACAACACTGGATAATTGTACACTATAACGACAATAAACGCCATACCTTTTTTTCGATTTCTTTTATCGGTTTATCTTCTTTTTCGGCGATAGCTGCTAAATCTTCGTATTCAAGCGATATATTAACGCGCTTTCCTTGCCAAAATGCTTCCTTCACATGCACCACATCATGACCTAATGTAACGGTGCGAAACTTTCTTTCACATACAAAGCGCTCATACGGGGTATACCGCATACCGATTGTCGTGGTGTGTCGAAACGTAATATCACGCATAGTATCCAGTAATTCCTTACGACATAAAATGCTTAGCATAATCGCCGGTCGTCCTTTTTTCATAATAATCGATGTCATCCATGCATCATTTGCACCTGCTTGTAAGTAACGATCCAATAGCCCACCGTATTGTTCCGGGTTCATGTTGTCTATATTGGCTTCCATCTTGATTAAGGCATCTTTACTCGTATCATTCATCATGGGTACACATCCTTTTCTTTTATAAACTATTATCATAGCATACGGATAATTTTAACAGATTACAATGAAACCGCCCATCCCAAGACGAGCGGTCATCCTATAATCTACCTATTAAATTACACAACGGTCACCGATGAAATTATCTGGCAGCCAATACTGTCAGATACATTTCTATTACAACAGCTAATGCCGACAAACGTATCTTCACAGCATTATCGGCAGCTGTTGATAACATGAGCCATGCGCCCCGCACCGAAACCATTATCGATATTAACAACACCTACACCGGCGGCGCAGGAATTAAGCATGGCCAGCAGTGCCGTCATGCCTTTAAAACTGGCTCCGTATCCTACGCTGGTTGGTACGGCAATAACCGGCTTGGTCACAAGACCTCCTACCACACTGGCCAGCGCACCTTCCATACCGGCTACGACAATAACCACATTCGCCGATGTAATATCATCCAATCTATTGAACAGGCGATGAATACCGGCTACGCCCACATCATATATGCGGCGTACCGTATTCCCCATAAGCTCTGCCGTCAAGGCAGCTTCCTCCGCTACCGGAATATCACTGGTTCCTGCAGTGACTACAGCAATCACTCTGTCTCCGTTTACATTACGTGTATTGCGCTGCACATACAAAATACGACTGCTTTCATCGTAGCAAATATCCGGGATTTCATCTTTCAACAGCTCATAAAGAACCGGTCGTGCTCGCGTTCCCATAAATGTATTATAACGTTCATTAAGAGCCTTAAAGATAGTCACACATTGCTCGTCTGTTTTGCCTTCGCAGTATACTACCTCCGGAAAACCTTGTCTGGACGCGCGCTGCAAATCAAGGACAGCGCCTTCCAAATGTATTTCTTTTGGCATCATCAGTTGCTGCTTCGCCGCTTCGATCGACAAATCACCTGCCTTGACAGCCGCCAAGATAGCTTCTATGCTTTCATCCTTCATCCCATACGCTTCCTTTCCTCTATGGATTCTCTGATAGCAAATAGGCACAGTCCCGTAGCCACTGCCAGGTTTAACGATTCAATGGGGCCATACATAGGAATAGTAATACGCCGATGTGCCAATGCAAAGAACTCGTCACTAACGCCGCGTCCTTCATTTCCCATCATAAGTAACACCGGCGTTTCATAGTCGACTGCGCGATATGGCTCTGCTTCATCTAACGCAGTGGCATATACGGTTAAATGATGTGTTGTACAAAGTGTTTTAATATCCTCTGTCGTCACTTGCTCAAACAAGGTTACCTTGCTTAATGCACTCATCGTACTGCGAACGGTCTTCGCATTATACGGATCCACACACCCCTTGGTTAACAAAATCTGCGTTACCCCGGCAGCCAATGCCGTTCGTAAAATTGTTCCCAAATTGCCGGGATCCTGTACCTCATCAATAAGTAAACTGCATGCATCCGGCCGAAACATAGAAATATCTGCCGACTGCTGCGCCACTACAGCCAGTACGCCTTGCCCGTTTTCCGTTTCTTCCAACGTGCGATACAATCCGGCAGCGACACGTACTATGCGGCACTGTGCGTCATGTGCCGCGTCTACCATAGCTTGCACCTCTTCATCGTTAACTTCGTCGGATATGGCAATCAGTTTAACTTGCCCTGTTGGCAGCACATCCAAAACAGACCGCCAGCCTTCTACGATATATTCTTTATATTGTCGCCGAAACTTTTTTCGTTGTAACGAAGCAATATGCTTCACCGTTCCGTTATCTTTAGACTGTATATATTCCATATTTATTCCATGCCCTTCATACAATCATCTACGCATTGCGCAATTGCGTCGTCCATAATGTATAGAAAACTCCTTTGGTGCTCATCAAATCCTCGTAAGTTCCCCGCTCTAAAATTTCTCCGTTTTCAATAATGTAAATACAATCGGCACCGCGGATAGTCGATAAGCGATGTGCAATACTGATGATTGTTTTTTCGCCGCGAATATGTGTTATCGACTCCTGAATCAGCCCTTCGGTATGACTGTCGATATTCGCCGTCGCTTCATCAAAAATAAGAATGCTGCGCGCCCGCACCAATACACGGGCCAATGCCAGTAGTTGCTTTTGTCCCGTCGACAGCAAGGATCCCAAATATCCTACCGGCGTGTCATAGCCATTGGGCAACCGTTCGATAAGATGATGCAAATGCGCCTGTTCGGTAGCCTTTTGAATATTCGAATCCTTTATGCCCGTATCATATAATGTTATATTCTCACGAATCGTTCCTTTAAACAAGTGACTATCTTGAAATACATATCCCATTATCTCACGAATTATGGCCGGTGCATAGTCGGCAATGTCATAGCCGTTAATGCGAATGGTCCCCTTCGTAGGTCGGTAAAAGCCCATCAGCAAACTCATCAACGTCGATTTCCCGCCGCCTGAAGGGCCGGCAATACCGACAAAGTCGCCGCCGTGTATAGTAAAGTTAATATCTTTTAACACGTAGTTATCATCATTATTATACGAAAAATAAACGTGTTCAAAGGAAATGGTCTTCACCGGAATCAATTCATCCGGCACCGTTACCGATTCAATCGGTACATCTTCTATTTCATTAATAATCGGCACTAATCGTTCCGCACCGGCTAATGAACTTTGCAGCTGATTATATTTATCCGCAATGTCTTTTAACGGTTGGAAAAATTTATTGATATATCGCAGGAAAGCAAATACCGTCCCCGCTTCCGTTACACCGTCAAACCAGTTCGTAAAGCTGAAAATAGCAATGATAGCTACAAATAAAAGACCATCCACGATGGGGCGAAAAATGGCAAAGGTTTTTACTTCGAATAATCCCGCTGCCAAAAATTCTCGGCTTACCGCATCGTAGCGTTTAGCCATAATCTTTTCACCTAAGTACGACTTTATGATAACGATGAAATTCAGCATTTCCTGTACCGATGTATTGGAGGCTGCCAATTTACTGCGTACACCGCGAAATGCCTTGCGTGCGTATTTTTGGTATACAAAGATAATCACTGCCATCAACGGCAACAATACGGATACCACCAATGCCAACGGAACACTAAGGAAATACATGGAAATCAATATACCAATAATCATAAGGCTACTGCTGCAAAGCTTGAGCACCACATCGGTATAAAGTGTCCGCAATGCTTCGGTATCGTTAGTAACGCGTGTAACCAAATTACCGATCGGCAGCTCATTAAAATGTGCCGGTGATCGACTGATTAGCTTAGTGAATACCACATTTCTGATTTCATAGATAATCTGTTGCCCGAAAGATTGTAATGTATAATTTTCAATAAACAGCGCAATCATGCTGATGATAACCGACCCGAAATATAATCCTGCATATTTCATGATAATGCCTACATTCCGTTCCGGGAAAGCTTCATCAATAACTCCTTTCAAGAGTAACGGACGAATCAATTCCATCGCCAATGATACGGCCAAAAACAAGGCAGCCACAATCAGAAGCTTACCGTGAGGCTTAATATACGAACCCAATCTACGCAACATCAACCAATCGCCGCTTTGTTTAGGTCGTTCTTCTTTATAATGTATCATGGGTTCACCTCCGTTTCGCCAGACGCACCTTCACTGTTCCCCTGTGTTGCTCCTTGTAGTTGTTGTGCATAAAGGCGACAGTATTCACCATTACGGCTCAACAATTCTTCATGAGTACCGGCTTCCACAATGCGTCCTTCTTTAAATACTAAAATTCGATCGGCTTCACGTAAGGCTTCCAGTCGCTGCGAAATAAATAGCAACGTTTGACGTCGGCCGCTGCGCAATGTCTTGATAATACCTGCCGCACTCACCGTATCTAAAGCCGAGAAGCTATCATCTAACAATAAGTACGGTGCATTTTTATATAATCCTCTCGCAATATTAATTCTCTGCTTTTGCCCGCCGGATAAATCCGCGCCGCCTTCACGCAATGCTGCATTGTCGTAAATACGATTCCATAAATCACGACGCAGCGCTGAACGATTAGCTGCTTCTTCCAAGGTAATATGACAAGATGCTTCTTCACCAAAGGTAATATTATCGGCAATGGATGTACCTAACAAAAAGGTTTCCGCCGGTACATAGGCAATGCTGCGTCGAAGTACACTGAGAGGAATTGTCGTAATATCTTCATTGCCGATATACAGTGTTCCCTGCGGCGTATCATACAAACGCAACAGCAACTTGAATAATGTCGATTTTCCCGAGCCAGGCCCGCCCACAATACCGATAAACGCACCCTCTTCAATATCTACGGTTACATCCTGCAATACCGGTGCCATCGTTTCCGGATATGCAAATGTCAGGTGCCGCACCTGTAACGGTGCCGGAGCCAACTCATCCGTTTCATCACTCGGTACTTCCTCCGGCAATGCTAAAAAATCGGACAGACGATCCAAAGACGCAAAGCCTTTTTGCAGCACCGATGCTAAGGAACCGATCCCCATGATCGGACCGATGATAAGAATGAGATAGCCATTAATGGCAACAAAATCACCAACCGTTATCTCGTTGGTAATAATAAGATTACCACATACATAAATGGCAATGGCATAACAAATAAACGGTGCTACATAGGTAACCGGTGCCAACAACGCATCGAGTAAAGCTACCTTCATATTTTTTTCGTAATTTGTACGGTTGGTACCTATGAAGCGATGTAAACTGGTAAGTTCTCGATTAAATGCCCTGATTACCGGCATACCTAAGAATAACTCTTGGGCAAACTCCGTCAAATCGCTATACGTATTTTGCGCCTCCCGTTGCTTACGTCGCATGCGACGGCTTAACACCAGCATGGCTACCACGATAAACGGCATGGGAGTCAATATAGTCATGGCCAATTGCGCCGATACCTGCTTCGCCATGAGAAAGAATGAAAAGATACCAAAAAAAATGGCATCTACGAAAATCATTACGCCCAACCCTAAGGATACGCGCAACGTGGTAACATCGTTTGTCATCAAGGCCATCACCTTGCCGGGACCGTTCTTTTCGTAATACGCAGTCGGAATATATAAGGCATGATCAAATAAGCGACGACGCAACAAAAATTCAAAACGCCGTATGGATCCTAACAGTAAATGACGGGATGAAAACTTTAATACAGTAACCACAACGGCGACGAGCACAAACAACCAAATGTAATGTGTCAGTCCTTCCTTACCGTAATACAAAGTATTAATGGCATCTCCTGTCAATTTAGGTACCCATAAGAATAAAATATCAATGGCTATCAGCATACATACCCCCAAAAGGTATATGTGCCCATAGCCTTTAAAGAATTGATTAAACAAAAAAAACTTGCTCATTTTAACTCCTCGTTTATCAGTAAGTTTATTATATCGTTAAATTCCGATTTACTTTTCTATTCTATCATGCTACACTATCAATTGATAGAGGATATTATATTCTTTTCTAAGATGTGAAATATAGGAGGTTTAGTAACCATGGAAAAACGTACTGGTGTAATTACTTTTGTTGGCAACCCGATGACTCTCGTAGGCAAAGAAGTTAAAGTAGGCGACAAAGCCCCTGACTTCACTTTGCTTGATAATGGTTTGGCGGTAAAAACCTTAAAAGACTACGAAGGCAAGGTTAAAATCTTCTCCGTTGTACCGTCTCTTGATACCGGCGTATGCGATGCTCAGACTCGTTGGTTCAATCAGAATGTAACGGCTCTTTCCGATGACGTTGTTGTATTGACTGTATCTATGGACTTGCCGTTTGCACAGAAACGTTGGTGCGGTGCAGCCGGCGTTGAAAACGTTGTTACCTTGTCCGACCACAAAGATGCAAGCTTCGGTACTAACTATGGTTTCTTAATTGAAGAACTTCGTCTTTTGACTCGTGGTATCGTTGTTGTTGACAAGAACGACAAAGTTACTTACGTTGAATATGTTCCGGAAGTAACTAATGCTGTAAACTTCGATGCTGCTGTAGAAGCCGCTAAAGCTGCTCTCTAATTTATAGGGCAACACCTATCGCCGTCATGTATATTACGGCCGATTAACAATTAGTACAAATAAAAAGAGATGTAACACATGGAGCCTATTCTCCGTTGTTACATCTCTTTTTTATATATTCTTTTTGTACAATCTTTTTACAGAATCTTTTTGCAATCTCTTCGCTATACATTCACGTGTCTATGCAATCGTATTATATCTTTCTATATGTATTGACTAGCCTTGCGACGCACGTCTCCGGTGTCCCCTCATTTGTCTAACACGCCGTATACTGCTTCGCGCAACGCTTTTACTGCACAACTTACATTGTCCGCACGACTGATAGCGGAAATAACCGACACACCGTCCGCGCCGGCACGAATGACATCAGCCGCATTGCCAGCCGTAATTCCCCCAATACCTACTATGGGGATTGTTGCATCTAATTGTCGCACACATGTAATTCCCGCCGTCCCTGTTGCCGGTGATGCATCGTCTTTTGAAATTGTAGGATACACCGGTCCGGTACCGATATAATCGGCTAACGCTACATTTGACTGTCTATACTCTTCTTCGTTACCTACAGACAAGCCGATGATTTTATCAGGAAATAATCGACGGGCCTCGACAATATCCATATCATCTTGGCCAATATGAATACCATCTGCATTAAGCTCTAAGGCTAGGTCAATATCATCGTTTACTAAAAAAGGAACGTCATAGGTTTTGCAGAGCTGCTGTACCCTCTTGGCAAAGATTCGCTTTGCATCTCCGGTTAACGAGCCCTGCCCTTTTTCGCGCAGTTGAAACATCGTTACTCCACTGCGCAAGGCCGTTTCTATGGTATCCAACGGATCATGCGGACAATCTTGGGTGCCGCAAATAAAATAGACTGCCAATGCTGGTCGTACGGGAATTCGTTTATATTCCATGCTATGCCTGCACCTCCTTATGCAAACGTTGACGAACCACTTCGTCCGTCACTGTATACAGTGCATCAATAAAATGTACCGCATAATGACCGGGACGATGTCCCAAAGGTGCTTCTGCCGCAAGCTCACCGGCTACCGCATACATGCCCAGTGCTTCAGCACAGGCTTCATACGTATCATCATCGGCCACACCTACATAAGCAGCTACGACTGCCCCTAACAGACAACCGGTCCCCACGACTTTCGGCATCATCGCCGATCCGTTGTGCAACAAGCAAACTTCCTTTCCGTTTGAAACCGCATCGGTTTCACCGGTAACAGCCACGGTGAGTCCATAGGTCTTGGCAGCAGCCCGAGCAATGGCCGCTACGTCCTCCGCACCTTGCGAGTCCACCCCTTTACTTTGTACCCTTTCCCCGATTAGGGATGCCACTTCGCTGGCATTACCGCGAAGAACAGCAAAGCTATGCTGCTCTAATAATTCCAGGGCAATGCGTTTTCTAAATGCCGATGCGCCGCAGGCTACCGGATCCAACACAGCCGGCACACCATACGCATTAGCAATTGTCATAGCCGCATGATACAACGCTTCCGACTGTTCATCGGCAGTACCTATATTAATTAACAGTGCTCCTGCATAACGCAATAAATCTTTTAAGTCATCAGCATGCGCGCTCATAGCCGGTGATGCACCGACTGCGATAAGACCGTTTGCCGTAAAATTTTTCACTACATCATTCGTCAAACAAATAACCAATGGCTGTTTGCTGCGAACGAGGTCCATATACTTCATGTACGTGTGTCCTTCTTTCTTGTTATCTCTTCTTTAACTCTAATCAATCGATGTATAACCGGTTGACCGGTGTATTCCGACATCACTCGTGATAAGCCATGTGATTTACCGGTCCGTGTCCCTTACCTAAGCCCGGATTTTCTTTGATGGCTGTCGTAATGAAAGCCTTGCCTACCGCCACTGCTTCGGCAATTGATTTGCCCTTTGCCAATTCCGCCGCAATTACGGCCGAGAAGGTACAGCCTGTACCGTGAGTATGCGGTGTATCGAATTTAGGCGATGTCCAGGTTCTTCGTTCTTCTCCCTTGACATATAAATAGTCGGTAGCATCCGCTCCGATATGACCACCCTTTATAATTACTGCCTTCGGCCCCATTTCCGTTAAAATTTCATGAGCTGCTTTATCAATATCTGCTTCTGTCGTCAGCTTGCGTCCTACCAAAAATTCCGCTTCCGGTAAATTAGGTGTAACCAATGTAGCCAGCGGCATAAGTTCACTAATCAGATGGTGACGAGCCTCCTCATCAATCAATGCATCTCCGCTGGTTGCCACCATGACCGGATCCATTACATATGGTGTTACCCTTGATAAAAACGGTTTAATAACACGCATCATATCTGCCGTAGCCAACATACCGGTCTTAACCGCCATAGGGGAAATATCATCATACACCGCTTTTAGCTGTGCCTCCAGCATATCTAACGAAATATTTTCAATGGCGCGTACCCCCATCGTATTCTGCGCAACCACACTGGTCACCACAGCCATTCCATAGACACCGCGCGCCGTAAACGATTTTAAATCGGCCATAATACCTGCACCGCCGGTCGGGTCCGTACCGGCTATTGTCAATGCTGTTGCTAATTTCATACTGTTACCTCCTTGCTTCACATCATTTATAACGAATACAATCCGTGGCGTAAACGTTCCAACATTCCTTTACGCTCTAATACATACAAAATCAGAACGGCCATGAACGAACCGGCTGCCGTACTTGCCGTAAAGGAAATGATCAACGTCATAATCGCCATTTCTTTTCCCAATAAAAATGCAGCAATAGGATAGCTGATGATAGCTCCGATAATTCCGGTTCCCACCACCTCTGCACAGGCAGTCAATACAATATTCTTTGTGTATCGATACGTAAGTCCCGCTAAAAATGCTCCGACCATGCTGCCGGGAAAGGCTAACGGCGATCCCATGCCCAATAGATTTCGCAAGCATGATGTGCCAAAAGCAGCCGACACATTGTAGCGTGCACCTACCAACACTGCGAGTATAACATTAATCATATGCTGCACCGGAAATATTTTGGCACCGCCAATAGTAACATGAAATGTTGACAGCGCCACACCGATGGCAATAAACATAGCTGCGATAATACTTTTCTTCATACAACACACCTCCAAATAAAAAACACCTCCGCCGGAATGGTGAGGTGTCCCTACTGTACGGTACACCACTTTCCTACGCCGGCATTATCCGGATCAGGTCAAAGGGATTTGACTGGTGTCAATCTCAGCAGTTAGCACCCCTAGTGGCTTATCCTATGAATTTAATTCAATTATAACAACAGCCGTCTAATCTGACAAGGTACAGAGGCATTACAAAAAGAGTTCCCCCTCATTACGAGAAGGAACTCTTTCGTGTAATCTATGACTTGTTACAGAATGTTACGCACATATTCTGCATATTTTGCTTCCAAGAGAGGCATTTTTTCATTCATTTCTACCTGTAAAGCAGAAGCCGTATCATAGTCTTTCGCTGCAATGGCTTCGGTGATACGAGTGAACAAGCTCTTAGCCGTAGCAGTATCCTTAGCCAAATAGATGCGCAATTCGTTTACGGCATCCCAACGAGCCGTATCTACTACATCGTCCGTAGTATGAACCGGCTTCATAGCACGTACCGCCTTGATGTTAGCCGGTACAATACGATTAGCCAATTCCAACGTCCAACGAGTCATGACACCGGCGATGAAAGAATCCATCAAACGACGGCTGAATGCATTCCCGCGACTGAGTACATCCACTTTTTCCGGATGGTTTTTATAGCCCAACACATTTTCCCATACCGTTGCCGGCGGTTTACCAAACATCGCATCGCGTTCTTCCTGCGTGTAATCTTCGAACACATCTTTTTCGGAACGATATGCACGACCGGTTTCCAGATAATCCGTTACATCTTCCGGTGCCTTGGACAATTCATCAAGAAGCTGTGCCGGAGTCTTACCGGAGTTAATCACATAGCTCATGCCGTCAAAGGCAGCCAAGTACATCAGTGCCAAAGCAGTGTACGTATTAGTGTACGGATTCGGGGAACGCAATTCAAAACGCGTTGCCATCGGATTATCAATATCACGAATCAAGCCGCAAAGAATGGTACGGTTACGGCTCGGCACGCTAGGATCTTCACCGATAGAGGTTACGATACAAACCGGTGCTTCGAAACCGGGTTTCAAACGATTCAAAGAGTCTGTCGTAGAGGAAATGAACGGGTTAATGGCTTCATAGTTTTTAAGAAGACCCATGATAGCGCCGATGCCCAACGGACTCAAGGCAGCCTTTTTCATATCTTCCGGCGAGAAGAGGTTAACCATCTTGCCGTTTTTCAATTTAGCCATCAAGCCGAAATGAGTATGTTCACCAGAACCGGCTACGCCAATAATCGGTTTTGCCTGGAAGGTTACATCAAGGCCGTTTTCGCGGAACACTTCGCGAACGATGATACGCGCCTGCAATTCGTTATCTGCCGTCTGCAACGGGTTGCTCGTATATTTCCAGTCGATTTCCAACTGTTCCAATACATGATCCATATGACCTTCGTCATCGATTTTACCCTTAACGCCACCCACTTCTTTGTGACCCATTTCAGCATGTAAACCATACTGATCGAGGCGTTCTACCGCCTGTTCCATCGCGGTACGTACGGCACCGTGCGTACGCTGCCAATATTGTTCCTGCAATTTCTGAGACGTAGACAATTCTTTTGTACTAACTACCTTAGACGGTGTTTTAACCCAGAATTCCAATTCCGTAGCTGTGGTAAAGTAAATATCAGCGATGTCTTCGCCCTTTACATGATCCATGCCCGGAACATAGTTATTTTTAAGCATAGCCAACAATTCGGATTTTACGTAATCTACACTGCGTTTTAAAATAGAGCGAGAGTCTACGTATTCATCGCAGTGCATAAGGAAGGCCGGAATGCGAAGAGTACCTGTAGGCAATCCTGTCATAGGGTCGAGGTTTTCATAGTTATAATCAATAAACCAATTTACACTGGCATCGGCCCACATATCAACGCGCGCATTATTGAGTGTAGCAATGTCCGTTAATACAACGGAGGAGCCGTCGGTTTGTACCATGCGTCCTTCGAAGAAATCTTCGTAGTCATCAAAGAACATGGAAATTGGAATTTTTTCATCCGTATCGTTACCTGCCAAGTCAACACCTACCAACGATACAAATTTAATTTCCGGGTGCTGTTCCAGTAAAGCCAAAACCCCTTCTTTACCATACTGCCCTGCCGGAATGTAATACAATAATTCGTTTGCCATAATAGCTCCTCCATTCACTGTTTTCTCAACTGGTCAAATAGCAAAAAGACCCCTTACCCATTGCATTACACAATAGGTTAAGGGGTCTTCATTGACCAGTATTATCTTTTACGGAAATACTATCATATTTCCTAACTGTATGTCAATAGCTTAGCCGTTAATTTTCGCAATTTCCTGACGAACAACGGTATTAACCAATTTCCCGTCAGCTCTGCCTTTTGTTTGCGGCATAACCTTTGCCATCACATCCCCCATCTTAATCGGTGCAGTCATTTCACTGAGCACCGCCGTTACGATGTCGCGAATTTTATCTTCGCTAAGCTGTTCCGGCAAATATTTGGTAAGCACGGCCATTTCGGCTTCTACCTGAGCTATCAAATCATCACGATGTCCTTTTTTGAATTCTGCCAAAGAATCTTGACGAAGCTTCATTTCCTTTGCCACGATCCCCATAACATCCGTGTCATCAAGTTCTCGTTTTTCATTGATTTCTACATTTTTTATTGCGCTATTAACCATTCGGATAACCGATAATGCTGTCTTGCCCGCTTCGCGAGCCTTCATAGCGTCTTTCATATCCGCTTTAAGCTGATCTTTTAAGGACATACAATGCCTCCAAGATAAATCTTATCCTCTGAATTTGCGTTTGCGCGCTGCTTCAGATTTTTTCTTTCTCTTTACGCTCGGTTTTTCGTAGTGTTCGCGTTTTCTTACTTCAGACAAAACACCCGCTTTTTGGCAGGAGCGTTTAAAACGACGAAGAGCACTTTCAAGCGTTTCGTTTTTACCGACTTTAATTTCAGACATCTATATCCCTCCCTCCAAAATGTTTTATGGAAGTGCAGGTATTTATATATACGCACATAAGCTTATTATAATAACTTGAACTAAGTTTGTCAATATTAACAGCCTGCATCCGCATAGCTCTGCACCTTTCTCACCAGGACAGGAGTACATGTATCCGAAGATGGTTATTACCTGCGATTATGCATCAGGCCAACCGAACTCTTGACCGCCTAATACATGGGCATGCAGATGGAATACCGTCTGCCCTGCTTTCGCACCGGTATTCAAAATTACACGGTATCCGTCGGCAGAGATTCCCAGTTCCTTCGCTACATCGCGAATAAAACTGAGCATGCCGTCAACATACGATTCATTTTTATCTGTTAGGTGCGCGATATTCGCTACATGCTTCTTCGGAATAACCAATACATGTACCTTCGCCACCGGATTTATATCGTGAAAGGCAATGAAATTTTCATTTTCCAGAACTTTATTGGACGGTATTTCTCCGGCTGCAATTTTACAGAATAGACATTCGCTCATGTGTCAACCCTCCTTATGCTATGCAATCGTTACAAACTCGCCATCTACGGAGACAACCGTACCACCGACAATATCGCCTATCTGATACTCGGCATCTCCCTTTTTTATTCTACCGTGAATGTACTCATTAGTAAAGCCTTCGTACCAACCGTCTTCCTCACGTTCAATAAGAATTTCCGCCGGTTTACCTACGAGATTCGCGGCAAATGTTTGTAATCCAAAACTGCCTTGTTCGTTCAAAAGAGCCACACGCGTTTTCTTAACGGCTTCCGGTACTTGATTATCCATAACGGCTGCCGGTGTACCTTCGCGTTTTGAATACGGGAAGGCATGAATATGAGTAAATCCAATTTCTTTTACCGTATTTAATGTTTCTTCAAAAAGCTCATCCGTCTCACCGGGGAATCCCGCAATAATATCCGTTGTCACCGAAAGGCCGGGGATGCGCGCCCGTAAATTTCGTATAAGCTCCTTGTATTCATCCAATGTATAGTGGCGATTCATCGCTTTCAATATTGCATCCGATCCGGCTTGTAACGGTAAATGCAAATGGGAACAAAAACGTTTTTCCGTCGCCATAAGTTCTACCAGCTCCGGCGATACCTCTACCGATTCGATGGATCCCAAACGAATGCGTTCCAACCCGTCGATAGTAAGTAATTCTTTTACAACGGCAGCCAGATTAGGACGCCCCGGTAACTCCACGCCATAATTTCCCAAGTGAATACCGGTAAGTACAATTTCATGATAACCATGATCTACCAAACGCTGTGCTTCTTGCTTGATATCGTCAACACGCCGCGATTTCAGCTTACCTCGCGTGTAAGGAATTATGCAGAAGGAGCAGTAGTTATTACAGCCTTCTTGAATTTTCATAAAGGCACGAGCCTTATCGATTTCATTACCGTACAAAGGCATTTCCTCAAACGTAGCTTGCTCCATAATATTGCGCACCGCATTGATTTGCTTTTCCGTTGTTTCCAGCTGTTCCACCAATTCTACAATTTTATGGCGGTTGTTCGTTCCAATAACCAGGTTAACCCCATCAATGGCCGCAATCGCATCAGGTGCCAGCTGTGCATAACAACCGGTAACTACAATGTATGCATCTTCATTGGTTCGCTTTGCTTTTCGAATCAGCTGTCTTGATTTTCGTTCCCCCATGTTCGTTACAGAACACGTATTAATCACATAGATATCCGCCTTGCTGTCAAAATCAACTGGCTCATATCCTTTTTGAATAAATAATCCTCGCATAGCATCCGTGTCATATTGATTAACACGACAGCCCAGCGTCGTAAATGCTACTGTTTTCATCTCAGCTCCTTATACATCAAACTATCATCGACTGACAGCTTATACATACCGTATCTATTCCTGCCCGTTTAGCTTCGTCGGCTCTCATTTCATATAATGATAAGAAATCATACTCACCGCAGCAACAGCTGCTGTTTCGGCACGCAAAATATTGGAACCCAACGACACAGGATATGCACCTACAGACATCAACGCCTCAATCTCGGAAGCATCAAAGCCGCCTTCGGGCCCGATGATAATCCCGATACGGTCACAGCCTACGAGAGTAGCCTCTTCGAGACGTTCCCGCAGCGTATGTTTATCCTCGTCTTCATAGGCAACCAGCCACTGAATATCCTCTTCTTCCGCGCAGACATCATGCATAGACTCAGCGATTACTAACGACGGCAACGCCATTCTCCCACATTGCTGCCCTGCTTCGCGAATAATTTTTTCCCAACGAGCCGTTTTACCTGCCAGTTTATCGGAGGTATATTTTGCAACGCAGTTTTCTGTTTTCACCGCATATATGCGATTTACGCCAAGCTCCGTTGCCTTTTGCAATACCCATTCGAAGCGATCGCCTTTCAAAAACGCTTGCATCAATATAATCTCAGGACCATCAGCCATATTTTCATCACAATAACGAAGACAATGCGCACTGGCGCAACCATCTTCGACGGCTACAATTTGGTAAATCCCACTGCGTCCGTCACTACCGCCTACGACAACGGGCTTATCCTGCGGATGTCGAAATACACGCAATAAGTGATGGGTCTCTTCGCGTGGAATAACAATGGCATCAGCCAATGGCGTAGGTATAAAAATCTTCTTCATAGGTAATTACTCTGCCTGCACAAGTGCCAACGTATGCCACGGCCCCTTAACAAGCTCCTCCTTTATTTGCCAATGTGCCGTAATATACGGCATGATTTCTTCATAGCGTTCATCAATAATCCCGCTGATAATAAGTATACCATCTTTAGTCATTTTTTTGCCAATCCCCGGTAATACAATTTTTAATGGATCTACGGTAAGATTGGCCATGACTAAATCGGCTTTACCATGAAATTCGCTATCTAAATCGCCGCAATAAACGGTGGCGTCCACCGCATTGGCCTTACAGTTTTTTTGTGCCTGCGCAGCTGCTTCCGGATCAATGTCAACACCGATTAATTCAGGAATACCCAACACATGGGCAATCAATAATAATACAGCTGTACCCGTACCGATATCCAAGCATACCTTCTTTTCTTTGCCATATTTTGCCATCAACTCGGCACAAGCTTGTGTCGTCTCATGTGCTCCCGTTCCAAAGGATAGCTCCGAATCAATTTCAATGATTGTTTCTCCCTCAGAAGCCTCATACGCTTGCCATGCCGGTTTAATAATTACACCGGGTAAAATCTCCGTGGGCTGTATATACTGTTGCCAGCTGTTATACCAATCATCATCGGTAACCGTCTTAGTAGTTACTTCATCATAATTAATCTTCGCTCGGCTCAACTCATTTTCAACACGTTCTTGCCAAGCAGCTTCCGGTATATTCGCATCACCGTAAAATACTAAACGAACCTTGTCAGGCTCCTCCGGTACATCCTCTTCAATACTTCCGTTTACCGTCAGAGTATCAAAAAGAGTAGTCACCTCATCGATGACTACTCTCTCTGCGGTAACGGAGATTTCAATCCATTTCATCCGTTCACCTCATGTGTCATTTATCTAAATCCAGTGCATCCTTTAATTTCTCACCGAGATTTTTCAATAAACTTTTACTTACCTTAAGTACCGAAACATCCTCTTTACCTTCCTTGGCAAATTGAAGCAATAGCTGGCGCTGCTTATCGCTAAGCTTCTTCGGTGTTTCTACAGTAACGCGAATATGTTGATCCCCTCTTTGCTTAGGATTACGCAAGTACGGAATACCTTTGCCCTTAATACGGAATACGGTACCGGTTTGCGTTCCTTCAGGAATCTTCAATTCTACTTTACCATCCAAGGTGTTAACTAAAATCGTAGCTCCCAGTGCTGCCTGTGCAAAGGTAATGTTAGCCTTGCTTACCACTTCATTACCTTGTCGTTCGAACTCGCGATGCGGGCGTACGTAGATATATACGTACAAATCACCCTTCGGTCCGCCTTTTGTTCCCGGTTCGCCTTCACCGGCTACACGCAGGCGTGAACCATTATCCACACCGGCAGGGATTTTGATTTCAATTTTACGTCGTGCCACGGTTTGACCGGAGCCATGACATTTCGAACAAGGCTTTTCAATATGCTTACCGCTACCATGACAAGCCGAACAGGTTCTTGCTGTCCTAATCTGACCAAACGGTGTATTCTGAACAACCGTTTCCTGCCCCGTACCATGACAACGCGGGCAAGTTTCTACCTTGCTTCCCGGTTCGCCGCCGGTACCATGACAATGATCGCAATCTTCATGACGCTGAATTTCGATAACCATTGACTTACCGAATGCAGCATCTTCAAAGCTGATATCAACGTCTTGACGTAAATCGGCACCTTTCTGCGGACCTTGCGGTTCATGCCCGCCACCGCCGAAAAACATATCGAAAATATCACCGAAGCCGCCACCGCCGCCAAAGCCTCCGAATCCGCCTTGACCACCGAAGCCACCAAATCCGCCGGCACCGGCGCCTCCACCTTGAGTGAAGGCTTCGTGCCCGTACTGGTCGTATTGTGCGCGTTTAGTTTCATCGGATAAAACTTCATACGCTTCATTGGCTTCTTTAAAACGTTCTTCCGCTTCTTTCGGATTATCACGATTTACATCGGGATGGTATTGACGTGCCTTCTTACGGAAGGCCTTTTTTATTTCATCTTGTGATGCATTTTTATCTACGCCAAGGACTTCATAGTAGTCTTTTGCCATCGTCTACCAGCCCTTCTTAGTTCTTTTTATCGTCTTTAACTTCAGTGTAATCTGCATCAACTACATCATCTTGCGCCTGCTGCTGTGCACCGCTATTTGCCTGAGCACCTTCAGCTCCGGTTGCACCGGCAGCCTGTGCCTGTTCGTACATCTTTGTAGACAACTCATACAACGGTTTCGTCAATGCTTCGCTGTCTTTCTTAATGGCTTCCACATCATCGGCTTCGATAGAAGCTTTCAATTTATCTTTTGCCGTCTTAACCTGTTCAAGTACAGCTGCATCGGCCTTACCTTCAAAGTCCTTCAATGCTTTTTCAGCCTGGTAAACCAAGGAGTCTGCATTGTTTTTAACTTCGATTTTTTCTTTTCTAGCTTTATCTTCAGCTGCATGTGCTTCTGCTTCTTTTACCATGCGATCGATTTCATCCTGCTGCAATCCGCCGGAGGAAGTAATCGTAATAGCCTGTTCCTTACCTGTGCCGAGATCTTTAGCTTTTACATTAACGATACCGTTAGCATCGATGTTGAAAGTAACTTCAATCTTCGGTACCCCACGCGGAGCTGCCGGAATTCCGGTCAATTCGAAACGACCCAACGTTTTGTTATCTGCCGCAAAGTCGCGTTCACCCTGCAATACATGAATATCTACGGACGGCTGATTATCTGCGGCCGTGGAGAATACCTGGCTCTTGGAAGTCGGAATTGTGGTATTGCGGTCAATAATACGGGTAAATACGCCACCCAATGTTTCAATGCCAAGGGACAACGGAGTTACGTCGAGAAGCAATACGTCCTTAACTTCACCAACCAATACGCCGCCTTGAATAGCAGCACCGACAGCTACGCATTCATCCGGGTTAACATTCTTCGTAGGTTCTTTGCCCAATACGCGCTTGATAGCTTCCTGAACAGCCGGAATACGGGAAGAACCGCCTACCAAAAGAATCTTATCAATTTCATTTACAGACAAACCGGAATCAGCCAATGCCTTACGGGTCGGTTCGATAGTTGCTTCTACAAGGTCACGAGTGAGTTCTTCGAACTTAGCACGGGTTAAGGTCAAGTCCAAATGTTTCGGGCCGGTAGTGTCGGCGGTAATGAATGGCAAGTTGATGTTCGTGCTCATAACGCCGGATAATTCAATCTTAGCTTTTTCAGCAGCTTCTTTTAAGCGTTGATCGGCCATTTTATCGTTGGACAAATCAATACCTGTTTCCTTCTTGAATTCTTCAATCATCCAATTCATAACGCGTTGGTCGAAGTCATCGCCGCCCAAGTGGTTATTACCGCTGGTTGCTTTTACTTCAAATACGCCGTCGCCTAATTCCAAAATGGACACGTCAAAGGTACCACCGCCCAAGTCAAATACGAGCACTTTACCTTCTTCATCTTTATCTACACCGTATGCCAAAGCTGCTGCTGTCGGTTCGTTGATAATACGGAGTACATCAAGACCGGCGATAGCACCTGCGTCTTTAGTTGCCTGACGCTGGCTATCGGTGAAGTATGCCGGAACCGTAATAACAGCCTGCTTTACTGTTTCACCTAAATATGCTTCTGCGTCAGCTTTCAACTTCTGCAATACCATAGCAGAAATTTCCTGCGGCGTATAACTCTTGTCATCAATCGTTACTTTATAATCACTACCCATGTGACGTTTAATGGAAGAAATCGTACGTTCCGGATTGGAAACAGCCTGACGTTTTGCCAACTGACCTACCAAGCGTTCGCCATTTTTAGCGAAACCAACTACGGACGGAGTCAAACGAGAACCTTCCTGATTTGTGATTACGACCGGTTCGCCGCCTTCCATAACAGCAACAACCGAGTTTGTTGTCCCTAAGTCAATACCAATTACTTTTGCCATGTTACATGACCTCCTACTACATTTTTACTTTATATCAAACAATTTGCCTATTTACATTATCCATTGTGAACGACCTTAACCATAGCCGGGCGCACGGTGCGACCATCTACGGTATAGCCTGTCTGCAATACTTCACACACAGTATCATCCGGATATTCATCGGACTCAACACGCATGATAGCCTGATGGAAATTAGGATCAAAGGGCTGTCCTACTGCTTCGATAACAGCCAATCCGTGTTTGCTGAGCATAGCCATGAGATTCTGATGAATCATAACAAAACCATCCAAGAACGCCTTCGTTTCCGGTGTAGTCGGTACTGCCAAAGCCCTCTCGAAATTATCCAGTACACTGAACAAATCTTTCATTACGTCGCCTTTTACAAAACCGGCCAACTGCTCCTTCTCCTGAGCGGTCCTGCGTTTAAAATTCTCAAAGTCAGCTTGCAAACGAGTATACCGTTTTTCCCACTCCGCCAAAGCTTCTTCTGCTGCTTGTGCTTCCGCTTCCACAGCCTCTGCCTCCGGAGCTGCGTCAGTAATTTCCGGCATTTCGTCTGCCTGCACCTCTTCGACTACCTGTTCTTTTTCCTTCATTTCCTCTGTTGACATTCGGTGAATCACCTCATTACTTTCTATTCGTCGATGATGCCAATGCATCTATAAACTGTTGCATATACGTTAAGATTCCGATGATTCGACCGTACTCCATACGCGTCGGTCCCAAAATTGCCAATGTGCCAATTTTTTCTTTATCCCCACCGAAATCCGCTTGTATCAAACTCAAATCTTTTAACGGTTCCGCCTCGTTTTCTTCACCGATGCGAATATCAATACCATCATGAGATTTGCCTTGCAACAGCCGGCTCAACTGATCCTGTTGTTCCAACATTGACAATATCGGCTGTACCTTTTTTATATCTTTAAACTCCGGCTGTTCCAACAATGCTGTTGTTCCCACGGAGTAAAACAGCTTGCGTTTAGCAATGGCACGGTGTAATGCCGCCGCCATTTCTTCGAGCAATCGCTTCGGTCCTTCGATAATTCGAACCGTTGCCTTTAAGCTGTACAGGCTCAATTCACTGATAGGCGAATCCTTTAATGCATTGGCAAAACGCATTGCCGCAGCATGTAACTCTTCCTCAGCCACCGGTTCTTCGAAATACATAGGTTCATTATCCAATGCACCTCGATCGGTTACGACCACCATTACTGCCCGTTGTGAATCAATAGGCAAAATGTGTATAAACTTGATGGTTGAAGAATCATACGCCGGTGCCAAGAACAAGCTCATACTGTGACTAATGTTAGATATTAGCTTTGCCACATTTAAAAAGAACTCATCAAAGCTTCCCGGTTTAGCCTGCCAAAGTCTGTGAATTTCTTCAGCATCTCCTCGCTCAGTACCTGTTCCATGAATCATCGAGTCTACATAATATCGATATCCTTTTGCGGAAGGAATACGCCCCGCCGAAGTATGAGGCTGTTCCAAAAAACCTAAGTCCTCCAAATCGGACATCTCGTTACGAACCGTGGCCGGGCTAATTCCCAGATCATAGTTCTTAGCTAATGTTCGGGAGCCTACCGGCTCGGCCGATCGTATGTAGTCTTGAATGATAGCGTGTAAGATGCGTCGTTTTCGTTCATCCATAATCACACCTCACTTATTAGCACTCACTACCATCGAGTGCTAACTACAGGTAATATATTATCATATAACATTAAAATGTCAAGGCTATATTTTTCCGAAACTCTGCATTGCGACTGTTTAGTCAAAAGGGCAAGACAACTCTTTGCCCTTTACAGATTTCTGTTCTAACGCCTTGACATCTATGCTTCATATTAAATTCTTACATACCTTGTGACGCAGCACCTTCTACACATGTAAGCTTCTGCCACAATTTATTTTATTCCGCTGCCTGTTAAGAATATATTGTAGTTTACGTTTTCAACTTCAAAGACGAATTCTTCATTCCGCGAAAGGATTTCCCAATCGTTCTAAACAATGATCAAATTTTTCTTTCGGTAATGCATTCGCCTTATACCACGATAGGAGCTCTGCAATTTTTGTTTCCGCTTCTTCGGGACTTAATCCCTTCAGCAATACTTCACCACCCTTTGGACGATTTCCGCTTTTGCCGCCGGCTACCAGCACAAATCCATCGGGCAATCCATACACACCGATATCTTTAATCATCGATTCGGCACAGCACCTTGTGCATCCGCTAATGCCAATACGAATTTTATTAGGCATTTCTTCCCCGAAATAGTTTGTGTCGATAGCCTTTCCCAAAGGTATGGTCTGCATAAAAGCATGACTGCATCCATCCGTGCCGCGACAAGCGACTACGGAATTCACCGCATTATGTTTGACCGGATACACACCTTCCGGCAATGCCGCCAGAATAGCAGGCTTATCCTCTTTTTCTATATCGTAAATTTGAATTCCCGTTACAACTACACGAAACTTTCCATTGTATCGCTCCGCTAAATCCATAATCCCCTTCAGCTGTTCCATCGAAAACTCACTGAATAACGAATGAAGAATAACTGATGTCTTCATAATGTAACTCCTTAGTCAACCACTGTACTTACCGTAAATCCATAGCACAATCCATAAAAGGTAGAGAACGCACATACAGAGACAGTCTATATAATGTACTTCCTATCTATTGCTAGCCTCTTGATGATTCGCTATGAGCAATCATTTTTACTTGTAACATACTTCCATTGTACAGTTTAGTGACCTAAGTCACATAATAACTATTTTTCATAATAATATCGAATGGCGGCGACAGCCATAATCTTTGCCCCGATAACAGCTCGACGATACCCCTCATCAGATCCTGCGGCTGCTGCAAAAGCAGGCGTATGAATCTCTAACCCATCCCCGATATTTAATGTCGGTTGTACCGTAGGAATATCATGTGATACATTGCCTACATCGGTACTGCCATCGGCTTCATCCTCCGGTAGCAGACGTGGCTCAAAGCCAAACTCTTTCATCGTATCTCCTACAATGGAACGCAGAGTCAAATCTTCTTTCATTTCTTTAAACAAAGGCTCGTAATGCTCTGTTTCAACAGCAGCCCCTATTTCCGCAGCCGCCTCGGCCGCTGCGTTACGAATGCGTGGTAATACAACCTCTTCCAAATGGTCAACCGTATGCGATCGTACCGTTAAGCGAACCGTTGCCTTATCAGGAATTACATTCGGAGCTTGTCCTGCTTCCGTAAAAATCGCGCCGATAACGGCTGCACTGCCAAATTCATTTTTAATATCCATAACCTTACGATAGAACACAACCGCCGCATCCAATGCATTAATTCCCCTGTCGACTAACGAAGCTACATGAGCCGAACGTCCGGTAAAACGTACTTCTAAGGGATGCGTAGCTAACGAAGTCCCACCTAATTCATTACATCCGCCAGGATGAATAATAAGTGCCGCATCATAGGGTTTAAATAAGCCTGCTTCACTCATAAACACCTTGCCGCCAACCGTTTCTTCTGCCGGACAACCGAAAAAGGTAGTCACTACCTCCGGCATAGCTTCACTAAAACCAACAGCTGCGCCGATACTCATCATAGCAATAAGATTGTGACCACATCCATGCCCCAGCCCCGGTAATGCATCATATTCCCCGAGAAAAGCCATTTTATATGCATTATTCAACAACCGACCCTGACTAGAGATATCATTACTATCATACTGTCCCTGTTCGGTACCTCCTTTATCGGCACGCAGCGCCGTTTTTAATATGGGATACCGACCGTTCTCGCTAAGATCTTCACGGACAGTAAACCCCTGTTCATCTAAATAAGCACTAACCGCTGTCACCGCGTAATGCTCTTCGCCACCCAACTCCGGATGGGCATGCAATCGTTTAGATACATCAATCAAGCCTTCCGCAATACGGTCAATCGTCCGAACGGCAATTTTTTCTCGCTGTATACGCTCTGCTTCTTTTTTATTATCAACAATATAGCTCACCGGTGTTTTACCTCCTATCCATTATTTTATATCCATGAAATACATCCGTTTTCAATATGTACCCATTGTCCGATAGGCAACGCCTTATGAGGTGCTCCGTGACCCAAGGGGATATGCCCGATAAAAGGAATATCGCCCGTGGTACGTCCCGCCATTGCATACGTAATAATCATGCGTTCCATATCATAGATTTCATTAGTATCTTCATCCTTGCAATCGGTAAAAGTGCCTAGCAAAATTCCTCGAACAGATTGTAATATTCCCTGCAGACGAAGTTGTTGTAATAACCGATCCAATTTATACGGAGGCTCACCGATGTCCTCCAATATAAGAATCGCTTCTTGCCATTCCGCCAAGCTAGGCATATATGCGGTACCACTAATGCTGCAAAGCACCGTAGCATTGCCGCCCCAAAGGCGACCTTCAATCCTACGAGGGAATAAAGAGGGACGCTCCTGTAACTCCGATAACTCATCATTACCCGAAGCATCTCCATCGTTACTCAGTAGGACTTGTTCTTTTTTTCGTCCTTCCAAAAGGTCCCATAAATCAGCCACATCACTTTCGCGACCTGAACGTAGCCAATCCACCCCCATCGGCCCGTGATACGTAACTAACCGGCTATGCACACCGATAGCTTGCAACAATGACGTACAGTCGCTATAGCCTACCAAAGGCTTGGCGGCACGCCGTATTCCGGTATAATCCAATCGATCCAAGTAGCGCGCACAACCATAGCCGCCGCGAACGGCCACTACGGCATCACAAGACGCGTCCGTCAAAAAATAATTTAATTCATTTGCCTGTTCTTCCGGTGTTCCCCCATATTCGCCACGGCGAAAACAAGACTCACCGAATACAGCCCGGTAACCGGCTGCCTCCACCAGTGCGCGTAATGCATCCATATCTTCTTCACTGGCTGAAGCCGGTGCGGTGAAGGCAATTGTCATGCCCGGTTTTATTTTTGCCGGATAACACCAGTCCATGTAAATCTCCCTTCTACCTGTTGTACTTTTATTTTCTATACGCATGTTTAAAATCTACGGTACCCAGTATTGACCAATTATATCCATCAATAGCTTCGTTTGCCACATAAGGCGTAGTCGTGAAATAAATAGGAATAATCAGTGATTCATCAAACATCATTTTCTCTGCTTCGTGCATAAGCGCCATGCGCTCGCCTACATCCGTTGTGGCATGAACACGGTCCATCAATGCATTATAAGCCTCACTGTGGTATTGCGCATCATTGGCCGGATCGGAGAATACGTCAAAGAAGGTTTGCGGATCCGCATAGTCACCGATCCAAGATGCTCGTGCTACCTGATAGTGTCCGGCTTCACGGTTGGCCATAAATACCTTTGTTTCCTGATTCTGCAACGACACATCCAGACCTAATTCATTACTCCATACCGCTTGAATTGCCTCAGCAATAGCTTTATGCATTTCATTCGTATTGTATAAAATTGTAATCGGCGGTACCGGATGGCCGGGACCATAGCCTGCCTCTGCTAATAGTGCTTTTGCTTCTTCTACATTTTTGGAAACTAAATTACCGCCTTCATGGCGAAAATCTTGTCCTGTTGCTTCGTTCGTAAGTCCCGGCGGTACAAAGGCAAAGGCCGGAATTTTACCACCATGCACAATCGTATCGACAATTGCTTTGCGATCGATGACCATAGACAATGCTCGCCGTACCTTAGGATTATCAAAAGGAGGCGCTGTCACATTGTACACATAATAGTAGGTGCCCAATGAAGGTTTTACTTTAAACAAACCTGCCTTTGTCAATCGTTGTTGATCGGCTACCGGCGGCTCCGTCGTCATGTCCGCTGCCCCGCCTTCCACTAAAGTAAGGCGCGTACTCTGTGATTCGCTGACAGGCCACTCCATTGATTTCAATCGCACTGCCTTAGCATCCCAATAGGTTTCGTTCTTTACAAAATCCAACTCTGCATTATGCTGCCATTTAGTGAGTATAAACGGACCATTGCCTACAATAGTTTTAGCATCGGTTGCCCATGTATCGGGGTGCGCTTCTACTATATCCTGCCGTACCGGATAGTACGCGTGAAATGCGGTAAGCCCGATAAAATAAGCCGCCGGTGCTTCCAACTGCACCACTAACGTTCTATCGTCAATAGCTGTTACCCCTACATCTGCTGCGGTTGCTTTTTCCGTATTGTAAGCTTCACCATTTTTAATGACATATAACATATATGCATTGGAGGCAGCAACGGTCGGATTCAATACACGCTTCCAAGCATATTCAAAATCATGAGCCGTCAAAGGCTTTCCGTCGGACCATGTAAGGCCTTCACGCAGCCGGAAGGTGTAAGTCATTCCATCATCGGATACCGTCCAACTTTCAGCAGCAGCCGGCTCCGGCAAATCCTTAGCATTCAGACGCGTAAGGCCTTCAAAGATAGCCAGCTCCACATCCGACTCAGGCAATGTTGATGACTTAGCCGGATCCAATGTAGACGGCTCTTGCTCCAGTGCAAAACGCAGGGAATCTGGAGCAATGTCACTGCTGCGACCGCATCCTCCAAGAAGCAGCGCCGTTGCCAACAGCATAGTTGCCACTAATTGCCACCATTTCTTCATAATCATACCTCCCAGAGTCACACGGGTAATTTTTCTTCAATAAATGCTTTACAACATCGTCCCATACGCGCTATTAGCTGAATGGCTTCATCATTAGCCATATTTGAAATGAGAACAACCAAACCAAAGTTGCCATTCATCAGCGGCAGTATCCCACCATCGTGTTCCACTCTATCAAGACAACCTGTCTTATGATGAAATGGTACTTCTTCGCCCCAATGAAACGGAAGCTTATCCCGGAATTGTTGACGGCCCAATATTTGCCACATTTCGTGGCCGCCTACGGATTGTTCCCGTATTTGGAAAATAGCATTCAACAATACAATCATATCGTAGGCAGTAGTGACATTCTCTTCGCCGCGTGCCGCCGCTGCCATATCCATCATGTATCGTTTCAAGCTTGTCTTTGCCGCACCGTACTTTTTAGCAGTGTCATTAATAAAGGTCATGCCCAGTGTACGAATCAACAAATTGGTTGCCCAATTATCACTGAGCACCATCATTAAGCGGCAAAGCTCCAACACAGAAAATGTATGATTTCCCTGCAACTCCTGTAATGCACCGCCACCTTCAACGCGCGGTGTCGCCGTCAATGCAATTTGATCGGTCAAAGCCAACTTCTGCTGCGACACAGCTTCAAATACGGAAAGCATAATTAAAATTTTTATCATACTGGCCGATGCATGAACAGTATCTTCATTGCGCACTGCCACATAGCGCACCGGCTCTTCGTCATCATGAATGGTCACCATATACGATATCGTTGCCTGCGGAGCATATTCTTTGATTATGTCATCCAACTCTGTTTGCAGCCCTTTTCCGGCTAACATACATTCCATATCCTCACTCCTATCTTTTCCAGCACGCTACTCTGTGAACATCATTGCCCGTTAACTGCGGCCACGCTTCCATGCACCGTTCCTCCTTCTCGGGACAGCGCGAAGCAAACGGACAACCCTTTGGTTTTTGTAGAGGGCTCGGCACCTCACCTTGCGGTACCGGACCGATGGGCATCCGCGGTGCAATGGGTTGGTGCAGACGTATCAACGCTTGTGTATAGGGATGCAACGGATGATTGTATAGCTCTTCCGTTGTTCCTTCTTCTACCACGTACCCTAAATACATGACCACAATGCGATGGCTCAGATAACGTACCATGGATAAATCGTGTGAAATAAACACATAGGAAATATTAGTATCGGCCTGTAGTCGCTCCAGTAACGTAATAATTTGCACTTGAATTGATACATCTAATGCTGAAATAGGCTCATCACAAATAATACAAGACGGATTGCTGATTAAGGCCCGTGCAATTCCCACACGCTGTCGTTGCCCGCCGCTGAACTCATGGGGATAGCGCTCGCTGTATGACGGTCGTAATCCAACTTGCTCCAATATACCTCTAATTCGCTCACTGCGCACTGTTGCTTCCTTCACTCCCATACGCCGTAACGGCTCTTCCAAGGTCTGTCGCACAGTCATGCGCGGATTTAGCGATGCATAGGGATCCTGAAATACCATTTGAAAGGTATGATGTAACGTCTTCCGTGCCGTTTCCGTATCTATCAGCTGATTACCGACGCGAAGTGTACCCGACGTCGGTGCATATAATCCCATAAGAACACGGCCGAACGTAGATTTACCACAACCCGATTCGCCAACAATGCCCAATGTTTCTCCCGGAGCTTGCTGTAAGGAAATACCGTTTAATGCATATACGGTTTTTTCTTTACCTGAGAATATACCACCCGGTGTATTAAACTCCTTGGTAATTCCCTCCGTTTGCCATATATAATCCATCTATTTCACCTCCGGACGATACAGCCAGCATGCGACTTGATGCGGACACTCCCTTGTTTGTTGATGCTCCCAAACATGCTGTACCCTCTCTCTTTTTGAATATTCATCAGATACATTACTGTTTGTCGGCGCTATTCGAGCACAAATGCGCATTGCTTTATGACAACGCGGATGAAACGCGCAACCGGTTGGCATGTGATAGCTATCCGGCGGTTGCCCTTCTATAGCAGTCAGCCTACCGTCGGTCGCACTTTCCGGCAAGGAAGACAGCAATCCCTGCAAGTAGGGGTGTGCCGGCGAAGTTAAGACGGTTTCAATACTACCTTCCTCTATAATAGTTCCCGCATACATAACAGCGACGCGATCACATAAACGGGCTATGACGCGCAAATTATGCGAGATAATAATCATCCCCATTCCCTCTTCACGGACTAACTTTTGCAAGAGTAATAAGATTTGTGCTTCCGTAGTCACATCTAATGCCGTTGTCGGTTCGTCTGCCAATATAATTTTCGGTTTACCTGCCAGCGCCATAGCAATCACCACGCGCTGTCGCATACCACCGCTTAACTCATGTGGATATTGATTACGACGCCGTTCCGGTTCGGGGATTCCCACCTGTCGCAATAAATGAATCACTTCTTCCGCAATCCCGTCCGTCATTGACCTATTCTGTTCCGCCCTGCGCCGCTTCTGACGTAGCCGAATCACTTCTTCCAACTGCTTGCCAATAGTTACGATAGGATTTAACGCCGTCATGGGGTCCTGAAAGACCATGGCTATGTCCGTTCCCCGTAAGGTACGCCAATCACTTTCCGTAAAAGACCGGCAGTCATGCCCCAGTACCGTATGCTCTGCCGCCTCTACCGTTGTAATAGCTGTAGGCCAAAGCCCCATCATCGCCTGTACCGTTACGGATTTACCACAGCCCGACTCACCGACGATGCCCAAAATCTCACCGGCCGCCAACCGAAGTGATACATCACGCACCGCCTGCACCGGACCGTTGAAGGTAGAAAAGGTTACATGCAATCCTTTCACACGTACAATATCACTCATTTTGTACCTCCTTCCTTCGGATCCAGCGCACTGCGCAAACCATCGCCAAAAAAGGTAAAGCCTAGCATGGTAATGCCGATAGCCAATGCCGGAAACAACAGTTGATACGGATACGAACGCATCGAATTAATACCTTCTGCCGCTAACACACCCCAACTGGCCATAGGTGCATTAACACCAAGCCCGATAAAACTCAAAAAAGCTTCTGTAAAAATAGCCTCCGGAATTGCCAGTGTCATAGTAATAATAATCGGTCCCATACAGTTAGGTAGAATGTGGCGGAACAAGACTGTCATAGGAGATGCTCCCATAGAACGCGCCGCCAACACATATTCTTCTTCTTTCAATTTAATAATTTGACTTCGCACAATACGTGCCATAGTCAACCAATACGCAATACCGAGAGCAATAAAAATAGATGTTAATCCCGGTGATAACACAACCATCAATAAAATAACATACAGCAACAATGGGATGCCGTATAAAATATCTACGATAGACATCATCAAGCGATCGACACGTCCGCCCAAATAACCGGCCACCCCACCGTATACTACGCCGATAACCAGATTGATAGCCGCTGCAACGAAACCGACCGCTAAGGAAATACGCGCCCCGTACAAAACGCGAGTATATAAATCACGGCCCAGCGTATCCGTGCCAAACCAATGACTGGCAGACGGTCCTTGATTTGCTTCCAGTAAATTTTGTTGCGCATAGGTATACGGCGAAAGCCACGGTCCGATAATGGCGGCTACAATCATGATACAAACAATAATCATACCTAATACAGCTAACTTATTTGCTTTTAACCGTTGCCACGGGCCGGGGCGTGTGATAAGCTCAGCCGATTCATCACAACCCATTGGCTGCAACGGTAAAAAATCTTCCTTGCTATACATATTAATCACGCCTCCTTCCTACGGTAACGCGCGGATCGATAAGAGGATAAACAATATCCACTAACAAATTAAACGCCACTACCAAAGCACTATAGAACATCGTAACTCCGAGGATAACCGTATAATCACGATTGTAAATAGAGGTGACAAAATATTTACCCAAACCGGGAATGGCAAAAATAGTTTCTACGATAAAGCTGCCTGTAAACAAAGCCGCTGCCAACGGTCCGATATAGGTAATAACCGGAAGGATCGCATTGCCCAGTGCATGATGCCATACAATCTGAAATTGGCTTAGCCCTTTGGCTCTGGCTGTTTTAATGTATTCCTGCTGTAGTACTTCGATCATGGTAGTTCTGGTAAGGCGCGCAATAAATGCCATCGGCTGTGCTGCCAATGTAAGGATAGGTAATACCATATAGGACGGCCCCTTCCACAAGGCTACCGGAAAAATGGGCCATACAAATCCCAACCAATAGACAAGTACAGCGCCGATAATGAAGGTAGGTACGGATATGCCTAATGTTGAAAAAAACGTCACGCCGTAATCAATCCAAGAGTTGGGTCGCAATGCGCTGATAACACCGGCTATCACACCGCCTACGAGCGCAACCACCAATGCACCAAAGCCCAGCTGTGCCGATACGGGAAAGGATTCCGCGACAATATCATTTACGCTGCGACCGATATATTTATAAGACGGTCCCAAATCACCCTTAACAATCTGTCCCATGTACTCCGTATACTGTTGCCACACCGGTCTGTCCAAATGGTAGGTTGCTTCTATACTCGCCTTAATTTGCGGAGGCAATTTCTTTTCTTCCGTAAAAGGACCGCCGGGGATAGCATGCATTAATAAAAAAGTAATGGTTATGATAGCCCACATGACTACTATCGCACCGGTCAATCGTTTAACCAAGTACATACCCATTTGTTTCACGCTCCTCATCTTGGTAATGCTCTGATACTTTTAGTTTTTACTATTGTACCATATTATAGAACATTATCATCTTAGCTTTATCAAACACCTCTCATGTATACATTATGCGTTTTGTGTCGCCTGCGTTTTGTGTCGCCTGCGTCTTGCATCTGTCCTCTCTTGAATTTTCTTTCTGTATATTTACCGTTGGCACCAATTCTCCTATAATAGCAACATGCCTAATAAAGGAGGTCGTATATATGAATCTATCTGTTCGTGATATCGTTTATATCGGTGTTCTTTCCGCACTATGCGCCATCGCCACATCAATATTAATTCCCTTACCCAATGGCGGCATGGTCCACCTTGGATCAGCGGCACTCTTCACCATCGGTGCTCTGTTCGGCGGAATGTACGGAGCCTTAGCAGGTGCCATTGGTTCGGCCCTGTTCGATCTTGTTATGGGGCACTCCGCCTATACTCTTTTTTCTATCGTAATTAAAGGCCTTGCCGGATTATTTGTAGGACTTATATTGGTAGGTATGCGTCCCCGTCCCTTTTATCAACTCACCTATAGCCTGGGAAAGCTTATCCTGGCTCTTATCATCGGTTCCGTTTGGACTGCCTTTGGATATTGGATTGCTTGGGCCTATGTCCTCAATAGTATGGCGGCGGCTACCATCCGTTTGCCCGCTTCTTTTCTCACCAGCGGTGTAGGTTGTGTCATCACCTTATTTCTAGTGCGCGCCATATTGCGACAGTTCAAAAAACATTGATACAGTTCAAAAACCATCAATCGTTAATTTCTATTTACATGCATAGTCATTACAGATAGTAATTGCCGATTATGTATCCCATGACAGTAATTGCTATGTATACTATGGCTGTAATTGCTATGTATACTATGGCTGTAATTGCTATGTATACTATGACAGTAATTGCCGGTCATAGTATACACTGTATTATAAATTCTTATTGTGAATACTGCTCTCCCTATTGACACCATTTCATAAATTTAGTATTATGTACGAGTAACACATGGGGGTATAGCTCAGCTGGGAGAGCGCTTGAATGGCATTCAAGAGGTCAGCGGTTCGATCCCGCTTATCTCCACCATCAGTTAAAAAGGAAAAGAACGGTATTGCATATACTTGCAGTACCGTTCTTTTTTAGTGCTTATAGGAGTATATAGCCTTTGCACCTTGTTTTTCCACGGTTTTATTCGCTATAATAATATTGTAGCAGAAAGGAGATTCTGTATGAAAAATATAACATCAGATAAGACCAATAAAGTAATTATAACAACAAAAAACTCTGAACAATTAGCTAAGAAAGTAAAACTACTATCAGCACAGATTCTTAAACGTAACCAAAACTTATATAAAAGATTGGAAAACAGATGACTGAAATTATTCAATTTTTAATAGATGATATCATTGGTTTTCACGAAGAACTCCAAGCCTCCTCTATTATGAAGTCCGGTATACACAACTATAATTTACTTGAGTCTGCTGTAAATGCCCCTTTCCAAACTTTTGCCGGCGAAGAACTCTACCCTACGATTTATGACAAAGCAGCTCAATTATGCTATGGACTGGCAAAAAATCATGCTTTCACAGACGGAAATAAGCGCACCGCTTTTCATTCGATGCAGGTTTATTTGGCTGTTGAAAATATTTCCCTCAATTATACCGATGACGAGGCTGAAGAGTTGATTATCGGGGTAGCTGATGGTTCAATAACAGTGGAAGTTCTCAAAGAGTGGCTAATACAAAAAAGTTCTGATTAATCACTATTAATACTGAATAATATATGTAGAATATATTATTATCTCTGCCATTACAATAAAAGTCAAAAGGCTGTAATAAAATGAGTAAAAAGCTCATTTTATTACAGCCTTTTTTCAAATAAATTCTGCAAATACATGATTGCCGTATTTAGCACCCAGCCGTGTTAAATGCCAAGAGTCTTCACGCTGTTCAAGAAGCTGTTGTCTTGTCAGCCTCTCCAATATTTCGCCGTACGTGTCTTCCAATGATTGGTGAAATGTTTCTTCAAACGTCGTAGCACATAATCCCCACTTAGTTCTAAGCGCAAGAAAACAAAAGTCTCCCATCGCACGTGCTTCATCAATAACATCCTCTTCTATAAGGGGAAGCCGATGATTCCGCAAACGATTGACATAAGGTACTACATACCCTTCGTTTTCACGACGCACTCCCTTGTAAAAGGAATGGGCCCCGGCACCGAATCCCAAGTAGTCCTTATACTGCCAGTACCGTAAATTATGACGACTGTATGCACCACAGTTTGTAAAATTAGAAATCTCATACCGTTCAAAGCCGGCCTCGGCCAATGTATCCAGCATGCAATCATACATAGACTCGGCAGCATCCTCATCGGGTAAACAAATTCTCCCCTGCTCTACCTGTGCATGTAAATTGGTTCCCGGCTCCAATTGTAATCCATAAATAGAAATATGCGTAATCGGTAACGCAACGGCGGTCCGCACTTGTCTGCGTATATCTTCCACCGATTGTCCCGGCAAACCGTAAATCAAATCAATATTACTATTCGTAAAGCCTGCTTCCACCGCTTCGTGTACTGCCCGGTGAGCTTCTGCAGCCGTATGTCCTCGCCGCAAGAGCTGTAACAAGGCATCGTCAAAACACTGCACGCCATAGCTGATCCGATTATATCCCAGCTCACGTAATCCCTTCACATACGCGAAAGACAATTCTCCGGGATTGGCTTCAATCGTTGCTTCTACATTGGGCTTCCATGTAAAATACCGCGATACCGCGCTCAAAATCTTACTCAACTGCTCTAATGATAATTGCGTCGGTGTGCCCCCACCAAAATAGATGGTATCCACCGGAATCTTGGTGCATTCCGGATATTTCTCAACCCATAATTCAATTTCATGACAAAGGGCTTCCACATACTCATCATAATATGCCTGCAGTCCTTCATACGCCGCAAAATCACAGTACGCACATTTATGTCGACAAAACGGGATATGAAGATAAATCCCCATATCCCGTCCTGTCGAGTCGGTCGTTACACAGGGTGTATCCATTACCGTACTCCTTATTATGTAATCCACATTATAGTTTCTTTTTATTTATCGTCTACCTTAAGGATAGCCATAAACGCTTCCTGCGGAATTTCTACACTGCCTACCGCCTTCATGCGCTTCTTGCCTTCCTTTTGTTTTTCCAAAAGCTTACGCTTACGGCTGATATCGCCGCCGTAACATTTGGCCAATACGTCTTTGCGCCATGCTTTTACCGTTTCGCGGGCTACAATTTTATTTCCCACCGCAGCTTGGATAGGAATTTCAAACATTTGACGCGGAATTAATTCCTTTAACTTTTCGGCCAATGCTCGACCGCGCATAGCGGCTCTGTCCTTGTGAACGATAATACTCAACGCATCCACCGGATCGCCGTTGAGCAAAATATCCATCTTCACCATCGGCGATGCTTTGTAACCAATCAATTCATAATCAAGCGATGCATAGCCTTTGGTAGCCGACTTCAACTTATCGAAGTAATCGTAAATGATTTCTCCCAACGGCAAGTGATATACGATGGACACACGCGTTTCATCCAAGTATTCCATACTCTGGTACTCGCCGCGTTTATCCTGAGACAATTCCATAATGGCCCCGACGTAATCCTTCGGCACGATGGTCGTTGCTTTTACATACGGTTCTTCGATGAAATCAATTTCCGTCGGTGGCGGCAGCTTGGACGGGTTGTCGATTTCCAGTATATCGCCGTTTGTTTTATGTACTTTGTAGTTTACACTCGGCGCCGTAGTAATAAGTGATAGATTGTATTCTCGTTCCAATCGTTCCTGAATGACATCCATATGCAACAAGCCGAGGAAGCCGCAACGGAAACCAAAGCCCAAGGCAATGGACGTTTCCGGTTCATACTCCAAGGCAGCGTCGTTAAGATTCAATTTTTCCAGTGCATCGCGCAGATTGTCGTAATCCTTACTGTCTGTAGGATACAAACCGCAGTATACCATCGACACTGCTTTGCGATACCCCGGAAGCGGTTCCTTAGCCGGATTATCCGCCTTCGTTACCGTGTCGCCTACATGGCAGTCGCGCACGTTCTTGATACTCGCCGCAATACAACCAACGGATCCGCAGGTCAGTTCTTCTACAGGCAATAAATTCGGTGTAAACACACCTAACTCCGTAACTTCAAAATCCTTGGAATCGTGCATCATGCGAATGATGTCTTTTTTCTTAATGGAGCCTTCCTTAACGCGCACATAAGCAATGGCCCCTTTATACGAATCAAAGCGGGAATCGAAAATCAGTGCCCGCGTCGGTTCGTCGGATTTATCCGGCGGTGCCGGAATGCGTTCAACAATGGCCTCTAAAATATCCTGAATGCCTATGCCCGACTTCGCACTGGCAAGAATGGCATCAGATGCATCGAGACCGATAATATCTTCGATTTCACGCTTTACCCGTTCCGGATCGGCGCTGGGCAAATCAATCTTGTTGATAACGGGAATAATCTCCAAATCATGCTCCAAGGCCAGATACACATTAGCTAATGTCTGTGCTTCTACGCCTTGCGCTGCGTCCACTACGAGCAGTGCCCCTTCGCAAGCTGCCAGCGAACGGGATACTTCGTAACTAAAATCTACATGACCGGGTGTATCAATCAAGTTAAGCGTATATTGCTTACCGTCCTTTGCCGTATGCAGCAACCGAACGGACTGCGCCTTAATGGTGATGCCTCGTTCACGCTCCAAATCCATGGAATCCAACACTTGCGCTTCCATCTCGCGCTTAGTGAGTGTACCGGTTTCTTCGATAAGTCGATCGGCTAACGTGGACTTGCCATGGTCTATATGAGCAATAATACAAAAATTGCGAATGTGTTCAGTCGATGCCATAGACTACCCCTCTCAAAGAATATTTTCGATGACACCGCCACCCAGGACTTGCGTTCCGTCATAGAACACTACGGACTGTCCCGGAGTAATCGCACGCTGCGGTTCATCGAATACAACCTCCATCGTTGTATCATCTAAAATACGTGCCGTGCACGGCGACGGATTGGCAGCATACCGAATTTTTCCGGTAGCGCGCAATTCCTTCGGAATCGTGCCGGACAAGAAATTATAATGTTTACAAATCATCTTATTGGTAAATAAGCTTTCGTTCGGTCCTACGATGACTTCATTTGTTTGGCCATCTAGGCGCACCACGTACAGCGGATATTTATAGGCAATCCCCAGCCCTTTACGCTGACCGATCGTATAGTTGAAGAGTCCGTTGTGAGTGCCCAGCACTTCACCGTTCTCATGCACAATGCGTCCCGGCTTCGGTGTTTCCTTCAGCTGACCGGCTACGAACTTCTGATAATTATGATTCGGCAAGAAGCAAATATCTTCGCTGTCCGGCTTATTGGCTACCGGTAAATCACGGTCCGATGCCATGGAACGGGTCAATGTTTTCTTCTGCGCCCCCAAGGGGAACATGAGATGGCTCAAGATATGCTGATTCAAGGTGTACAGCACATAGCTTTGATCCTTGCTGGGGTCATCCCCCTTATGAAGTTCGTACAAACCGGTATCCTCATTGTAACGCACCTGCGCGTAATGACCGGTTACCATATGCGTGGCTCCTAATTCCAAGGCCTTATTTAACAGTAAATCAAACTTTATATTCTTATTGCAGAATACACAGGGATTCGGTGTACGCCCGGCGGCATACTCATTAACAAAATAATCGACTACGTTTTCATAAAAGGTATCACGAGCATCGACTACATGATGTTCAATGCCGAGAAAATCACACATTTTCTTAGCGTCTGTCACAGCTAACGGAATATCGTCGGGATCCGTATCGCTCACCCATAGACGCAATGTAATACCAAATACCTTATACCCTTGTTCTAACAGCATCGCTGCCGTTAAGGAGCTGTCAACGCCCCCACTCATTGCTACTGCAACAACTTTTTCCATGCTTTCTCCTTCTGTTACCGGCCGGTTATCAACCGTCGGCACTGTAAAACTACATATACATGATACAGAGTGAAAGTCCGAATATGTATATACAAACAATAAAACAAATAAAGTATACCACAACTCATCGATAAAAGGCTATTTACGGTATTTCAAAATTTCTTCGGCCGCACCTAAAATGCCCAGCATCGAATGCTCGAATACCAAGCCGCCTTGCATAAAAATAGTGTATGGCGGACGAATCGGTCCATCGGCACTGAGCTCAATGGAGGACCCTTGTACAAAGGTACCACCGGCCATGATAATCTTGTCCGCATACCCCGGCATGTCACCCGGTACCGGACGTACATGAGCATCGACCGGCGAATACGCTTGCATGCCTCGGCAGAACTGTTCCATTTCTTCGGCGGAGTGCAAATTAATAGCCTGAATCAAATCGAATCTCTGCGCATCCACCTTCGGGAACACGTCATATCCCAAAAGCTCGCCTACAGCTGCCGTATACACAGCACCCTTCAACGCCTGCAACACTACATGAGGTGCCAAGAACAATCCTTGGAAGAATAAGCGATACCCCGGCGTATACGATCCCATATGATCACCCAAACCGGGCGCCGTTAATTCGTAGGCTACTCGTTCCACCAAGTCTTCACGGCCCACTACATAGCCACCGGTCGGAGCAATACCACCGCCGGCATTTTTTATTAAGGACCCGGCCATAATGTCCGCACCGTGTTCCAGCGGTTCCGTTGTTTCCGTAAACTCGCCGTAGCAATTATCCACAAAGCAAATCGTCTTCGGGTTGACCGCTTTAACGGCTTTACAAATACGCCCGATATCATGCACCGACAAGGGTTCACGTGTACTGTATCCGCGGGAACGCTGAATGACTACGACGCGCGTATCGGAAGTAACCGCCGCAGCAATTCCTTCTAAATCATAGGTACCCTCCTTAAGCGGCACTTCCTTATATATAAATCCCTTTTCCGTAAGTGACGCCGGAACGTCTCGGTCTGCGCCGATAACGGATTGCATCGTATCGTACGGCGCACCAACGGCATACACAAATTCGCGTCCATCCTTACCACTGCCTAACAGCGCGATAAGTGTCGTAGCCAATGCATGGGTACCGGATACGAAATGAGCTCGTACCAACGCCTTTTCACCGCGGAACACATGAGCAAACACTTCATCCAATTTCTCGCGTCCGCTATCGTTATATCCATAACCGGTAGTACCGTTAAAATGGTAGTCCGACAACTGACACTCTTTAAATGCTTCCAATACTTTTTTCGTATTTGCCAACGCAATGGGTTCAAATTTTTTAAATTGCGGCTCCGCCATAGTAAGGGCTGTAGCGCGTAATTCTTCCATATTCATGTAGTACAACTTCCTATCTTCTTTACTTCTATTTTTTTACTTTTATTTTTCTACTTCTGTTCTAATTCTATTTTTGCTTCAATCTTACATTTGTTTTGCTTCGCTTTTTATATTGCTTCTGTTTCTCACATCTATTTCTATAGCGTGTAGGCAATGCGGATTGCCTGTATTAGCCTTCAAAATGAGATTGCACTATGTCCATAGCTTTCTCATAGATGTCATCACCGGTCATAGCCGCATCAATGTCTATCCATTCAATATAGGGCATTCGTTTATACCACGTAATTTGCCGTTTGGCAAAGCGCCGTGTATTTTGCTTTATCGCCGCCACCGCCTCTTCCTTGGTAGCTTTGCCGGCAAAATAGTCCAGCGTTTCCTTGTAGCCGATGCCCTTAAAAGCTTGCGAATGCGGTGACACACCGGATGCCAGTAAGTCTTCTACCTCTTCAAACAAACCGGCCTCTACCATGAGATCCACACGCAAATTAATTCGTGCGTACAACTCTTCCCGCGGTCGTCTAAGTCCAATCACTGGCCCCTCATAAGCAAGACCTGCCTTTGTCTGGGTCGTCAGCGCCGCATAGTCACCGCGCTCCATCAATTCAATGGCTCGATATAAACGGTGCTTATCCGTAAAGCGCAACGTAATCCGTCCCTTGGCCGCCAGCGACATAGCATAGGCCTTGAGTGCCTCTTCGCCTTCGGTAGCTACCAATACATCCAGGCGCTGTCGCAAGGATTCATTAGGCTCTGCCGTTGCAAAATCGTATTGCTCCAGCAACGACTGTACATAAAAACCGGTGCCGCCGGAAAGAATGGGAATCTCTCCCTTTGCCGCACAGTCCCTAATAATAGCTGCCGCCTGTTCCTGGAAAACAGCTGCGCTGTACGGTTCATCGGGATCGAGAATATCAATAAGATGATGCGGTACCCGTGCCAATTCCTCTGCCGAGGGTTTAGCCGTTCCGATGGAAAGCCCGCGATAAATCTGATAGGCATCACCGGAAATTACCGACGATGATAATGTCTCGGCAAGGCGGAGCGTTAATTCCGTCTTGCCCACCGCAGTAGGTCCCAAAATGGTAATCAATCGTTCCACATTGTCGCTCCTTTCTCATATACGCCGTAAGCTACGCGACTGTACTTACCGCCTAACAACCGTGTAGGACACATCGTTTGAAACAGCTGCGCAAAGGGTCGTTCCTTTACGATGACCTTGCGTCGTGCCACCGCCAGCGCCCGCCGTAACGTATCCGCAGTAAACCCGCTTTCTACCAAATGACCACGCAGTCCCGTAAACTGAGGACTTTCCTTCACGGGCACCTCAAACATGGGATCAAAATAAATAATGTCAATACTATTCTCCCGTTGCTGCGCCAGAAATTGTTCGTAACGTATCGCCACAATCTGCAGCCGTCGCAGCGCCGCCGTAACAGCGTGCTCTTTATGCGTAAAGTGACGACAACCGTAATTCGTAATATACGCCAATGCCGGTACCCCTTCGAGCCCGATATACCTAGGGCACTCCGGATGTACGTACGACACGATAAGACTGTCTGCCCCGAGACCTACGGTACAATCCAGAAACGATTCCAACGGCTCATCGCCTACTGCCTCTGCCAGATGATCCACACCGCCGCGCTGCAATCGCAATAGCCTAAGCTGTGCCATAGATAAATGAAAGGTATGCTCCTTGCCTTCGCCGGTATATAGTTGCGGTCCCTTCTTAGTAATTACCAAAATATCGTCCGCCCCGTATATTTTCTGCATGGTCGGCAACGATCGCTCCCGTCGCTCCTCATAAGGCAAGGCCAAGCATTTCGCTACCGCCTCGGCTTCCTTGCGTTCCTCTACTGTTGCTTTCTGCGATACCGTAACTATCGTCATACATCCTCCTAGCTACGCTTAAACAATTTTCCCAGTTCATCCGGAGTAAAACGGATAATAGTAGGACGTCCGTGAGGACACACATACGGTTTATCGGTAGCAAATAAATCTTCGATTAACACGGAAATTTGGTACATGTTAAGACTATGTCCGGCTTTAATAGCACCGCGGCACGATGCATAGGCCAGCATTTCATGACGCAGCTGTGCCTTGGTCGGCATTTCGCCGTCCAGCATATAGGTAAAGGTGTGACGCAGTACATCAATAGCCTTGTTCTCCACCAAATCACTGGGCACACCGTCAACGCGAATTTGTGTGGGGCCTCCTAAAGCAACGGCAAAGCCTAAATCCGCAAAAGCCTCCGCCTGCTCTTCTACCAATGTTTGCTCCTCATCGGTAGCATCAAACATCACGGGAATCAACAGCTCCTGCATAGGGATGGCCGCTGCCGATTTACAAAGCTTGTCATAGCGTATTCTCTCATGCGCCGCATGCTGATCGATAATATATAAATCGCTTCCCTTTTTCGCTACGATATAACAGTCGGACACTTGTCCCAACGGAACCAATCCGCTGTTGGCAATCACCCGTTGCGGTAATCCGTCAGGTGCTACCTCAGCTGATCCATTACCGCTATCTGCTACCGCTGCGCTGCTAGCAGTATCGTTTTCCCGTTCGCGCCGTTGCTCTTCACCGTAAAATCCGTCTTGACGATATGCTTCCTGCAAGGACGAAAATTGCTGTATCTCTGCCGGAGTATATGTCGAAGGCTGGGCATTTGTTACAAAGGAATCATCCCCCAGCTGCTCTTGTTCGTAGCGAACCGGTCGTTGCGGTACATATTCACCGCTGCGAATTTTTTCTACCAGTTCATTGGTTTTCTCGCGCCGACGCTCCCAGGCAGCCTTGCCTGCACCTTGATTAGATTCGCTGTCGTCATATACCGACGCGGTCTCGTTATGCGTGAATGCTGTTCCGTTATGCGTAGATTCTATCCCGTTATGCTCGTATCCTGCACCGACATTCCCCGGTAACTTGCCATCAGTGCCTATCGACAGGTCCCCTTCATCGGGCCGCAAGGACAAGTTGCGTCGTCCTTCGAATACCTTTTCGTACCGAATATCCGTGGCGATAACCGATTCCGTTTCCTGATGTAGCCTACCGCTTTCCACTTGGCGCAACGGATGTTCCAACGCCTGTAAAACACCGTGATACACAGCTTTAAAAATAGGCTTGTCATCGGAAAACTTAACCTCGCTTTTGCGCGGATGCACGTTAATGTCCACGACCTCCGGCGGTACAACAATGCTGAGCACCACCAAGGGGTAACCCCCTTTCGGCAACAGCGCATGGTACGCATTGTCAATGGCTTTGTTAATAGCCTTATCACCGATGACGCGATTGTTGACGATTACCGTCTGCCATATGCGACTGCTTTTTAACAATGTCGGTTTAGATACGACACCGTCCACGCGGACGCCTTCGATTTCATACGCTACGGGGAACAGATCCTCCTTAACCTTGTAACCGTACAGGGCAGCAATGGTATCCGTAATATCTCCGCTGCCCGGCGTAATAAGACTGACCTTGTCATTACTTACCAATTTAAAGGCAATGTGGGGATTGCTCAAAGCCAACTTCCCCACCATATCCTGTATCTTTGCTGTTTCCGTGCGTTCCGTTTTTAAAAACTTGCGCCGCGCCGGCGTGTTGTAAAATAAATCGCGCACTTCGATGGTCGTCCCCGGCTGTGCGCCATAAGGCATGCACTCCATATCATGACCGCCGTCAATGGTGATGCGGGTACCCATTTCATTATCTGCCGTGCGCGTAGTCAAACTAAAATGCGATACCGACGCAATACTGGCCAATGCTTCCCCGCGAAAGCCCAGAGACGCGATGGCAAATAAATCATCGACCGAAGCGATTTTACTGGTAGCATGACGAAGCACCGCCAAGCGCGCATCCTCCTCGGTCATGCCGATACCGTTATCCGTGACGCGCATATAGGCTACGCCGCCTTCGGCAATTTCCACATCGATGGAAGTCGCACCGGCATCCACCGCATTTTCCAGAAGCTCCTTAATAACCGATGCCGGACGTTCTACTACCTCGCCGGCAGCAATTTTATTAATTGTCGCTTCATCCAATACATGAATATGTGCCATTATTTACCGCCTCCCTTACGCGCGCTTTCCTGTAATTTGTACAATACATTTAACGCTTCGATAGGCGTAAGACTCATTACATCCACCGCTAACAAATCATCGATTACGGAAGAAGTAAACAAATTACCACTGCCAAACCCGGCTTCTTCCGCTGCCGCCTGTAGGCGACTCGCCTTCGATACCTTCTTCGCCGGTTCCGCTACCTGCGCCGGCAAGGTGCGTATCGCATCATCACCGTCACGATGACTGCCGGCTTCCAACGCCTGTAATAATTCCTCCGCACGGGTCAATACATCGGCAGGCAGTCCTGCCAAGCGCGCCACGTGAATACCGTAACTGCGATCGGCACCGCCTTTTACAATGCGTCGCAGGAAAGCAACATCCTTGCCCTTCTCCTTAACGGCTACCGTATAATTTTTAAGGCGCGGATACACCTCTTCCAAATGAATCAATTCGTGATAGTGCGTAGCAAACAATGTCTTGCCGTGAATATAACGATAAATATATTCAACCACGGCTTGCGCAATGCTGAGCCCGTCAAAGGTACTGGTCCCCCGTCCGATTTCATCGAGAATCAGTAGGCTCTTCGACGTGGCGTTTTCCAAAATATATGCCACTTCCTTCATCTCTACCATGAACGTACTCTGTCCGGTAGAAATATCATCGCTGGCACCGACACGGGTAAAGATTCTATCCACCGGCGAAATCGTTGCTTCCCGCGCCGGAATAAAGGAACCGATTTGCGCCATGATCATGAGCACCGCTACCTGCCGCATGTATGTTGACTTACCGGCCATGTTCGGTCCGGTAATCAGTAAAAACTCTTCTTCATCGTGATTCAGCGTTACATCATTCGGTACGAACACTTCATGCTTCAAATATTTTTCAATCACCGGATGACGTCCGTCACGAATCACGATTTGACCGTTCATCGTTACGGTAGGACAAATGTATTGCTCTTCGTAAGCGACCGTTGCCAAACCGGCCAACACATCAAGCTGTGCCAACGCGCGTGCCGTTTCCTGTATGGGACGGACAACTGCTATAATTCGGTTGCGCAACTCTTGGTACAGCTGCTGCTCCAGGCTGATAATTTTTTCTTTGGCACTGAGGATTTTAACTTCAAACTCTTTTAGCTCCGGCGTAATGTATCGCTCTGCATTAGCCAAGGTTTGTTTGCGTACGAAATAGGCAGGCACTGCATCCGTATGAGAATGAGTTACTTCAAAATAATACCCGAACACCTTGTTATAACCGGTGCGCAGTCGTATGCCCGTCTTTTCCTTTACATCCTCTTCCAAGCGATGCAGCCATTCCTGGCTGTTCGTCGCCAATGACCTAAGCTCATCCAGTTCTTCGTTGTAACCGTCGCGAATCACGCGTCCGTCCTTTAAGGTAAGTGCCGGCTGCTCGGCAATAGCCGTAGCTAACAATTCATACACAGCATCGTGCGTATCAATACGAGAGGCCACCTCTTGCAGGGCCGATGCTTCAAAGTCCTCCGTAAGCCCTCGCAAAGCCGGCAATGTCCGCAACGATTCGCGCAGCGAGGTAAAATCGCGCGGCGATACGGAGCCAGTTTCCACACGACTAAGGATGCGCTCGAAATCAAAGACCGATCGCAACGTATCCCGAATACCGTCACGCAGCGCCGGCTTTGCCACCAACTCCGCAATGGCATTTTGACGACGCTGTATGTGATATACATCCATAAGCGGGCTTTCCACCCATTGCTTTAACAGGCGTGCCCCCATAGGTGTCAATGTGCGATCCAATATGCTCAGCAGCGTGCCCTTAGTACCACCGTCGCGTAAATTGTGAGTAACCTCCAAATGGCGAAGGCAGGATGTATCGAGAATCATCCGATCCCCTAGGCTCCGCTGATGCACATAGTTAATATGGGAAATATCCGCCTTGATCACCGACTGATAATACAACAGCAAATACCCCAGTGCTTCCAGTACATCTTCCTCAACCAATCCTATGTCGACAAACTGGGCTCGCGCCGTACTGCGCAGCACATCCACATCCACATCCGGATGGAACGGGGATTCCACCAACCGGGAAAACTGATTACTGATAAATCCGGACATATCCTTCGTCAATGTCGTCTCACCGGCCAACACCAACTCCGACGGGCGATACATGGACAGCGCATCCAGCACCGGTCCCATCCGATCGTCCGTATCTGCCAGGCGATCCCAAATGATTTCCCCCGTGCTGATGTCACTGTATAGTTGTACAAAGGCTTCCTTTGTGCGATAGAACAAGGCTAAGAAATTATTTTCCCGCGAATCCGTACCGTTCTCCGTCATAAGCGTCCCCGGCGTAACCACGCGAATCACATCGCGCTTCACAATCCCCTTCGCCGCCTTCGGATCCTCCACCTGTTCGCAAATCGCTACCTTGTAGCCTTTTTGAATCAGCTTTTCAATGTAGCTTTCCGCCGCATGATACGGTACACCGCACATAGGTGCCTTATCGCTTTCCCCGGAGTTGCGTCCGGTTAAGGTTATATTTAATTCTCGTGATGCCGTAATGGCATCGTCGTAAAACAATTCGTAAAAATCGCCTAACCGATAGAACAGCAATTCATTGGGATATTGATCCTTAATGCTGAAATACTGCTCCATCATAGGCGTTTGCTTTTTCGCCATTACCGTCCCTCTCATCTATGATATATGCCTATGCACCGCATAGCTCCACCGTTACAAGCGGATGCCATGCAGTGCATTCAACTAGCAGCGTCAATTACAGAATCTCTCCGTAAAGCACCCAGGTCTGTCCCTTCGTAATGCGTGCCTGCACCGTATCGCCGACATGTAAGCGATCTTCCCGCGGGAACAGCACCATCTTATTACCGGAGGTACGACCGAACCACATGGTTTCGTCCGTACGGCTCGGACCTTCTATAATAATATCGTACACATGCCCTTCCATTTCCTTATTAAGCGCTAAAGAAATTTCGTTTTGCACATCCATGAGCTTTTGCAAACGTACGCGCTTTACTTCCTCCGGCACCTGATCCTCCATGGTAGCCGCCGGCGTACCGGAGCGCTTCGAGAAAATAAACGTATACGCCATATCGTAGCGCACATCTTTTAAGAGCTGCACCGTTGCTTCGAAATCGTCTTCTGTTTCTCCCGGGAAGCCTACAATAATATCCGTCGTCAACGTCAGGCCGGGAATCATCTTGCGGCAGTAAGCCACCAAGTCCTTGTAATGCTCCACCGTATAATGGCGATTCATCTTGTGCAAAATGCGGTCGGACCCGGACTGTACCGGCAAATGCAGCTGCGTTACCACATTGGAAGACCGTCCCAACGCATCAATCATTTCCTTATTCATATCCTGCGGATGACTCGTCATATACCGAATGCGTTCAATCCCCGGAATACCGTCCAGTGCATCAATGAGCGTACCGAAATGCGTACCGTCTTTAAAATCGAGACCGTAGGAATTTACATTCTGTCCGAGCAATGTAATTTCCTTATACCCTTGCGCCCCTAACTTACGTACGTCTTCAACGATGGCTGACACGGGGCGGCTGATTTCACGACCGCGCACATGCGGCACGATGCAATACGTACAGAATTTATTGCAACCATTCATAATCGGTACCCACGCAAAGAACGTACCGTTTGGCTTTGCCTCCAACTCCGGCAATACGGTGTTATCCATGTCCACATTGAGCTGATGCGTATGCGTACGCTGCACTTCCGCAATCATTTCGTTGATATGCTGAATATTATGCGTGCCCAACACGATATCGATGTGCGGTGCTCGTTTGAACATATCTGCCTGATTCTTCTGCGCCATGCAACCGGTGATGGCCAAGATGAGATCTTTATTCTTCTCTTTTAAATGCTTTAACTCACCGATGCGACCGTAAATTTTATTCTCTGCCGTTTCGCGGACACAGCATGTATTGAGGATAATCAAATCTGCCTCCTCTACCGCATCCGTCGCTGTGTAGCCTGCCGTCTCCAACTGATGCGCCAAGCGCTCCGAATCACTTTCATTCATCTGACAACCGTACGTATAAATATAATACTGCTTCATGCATACGCTCCTTTGTACTCTATCGTATTCGCCAAGTTACGCCTTGGCATCCTTAATATCTTTAACAACTATCGACAATCGCTCTACAGACATGCCGGTAATGTATTCGATTTCATTGCGAATCGCTTTGTTAAGCTCACCCATAATCTCCTTAACCGGTCGCCCGTAATACACGGACACATCCATGTTGAGCAATAAGGCATTCGTTCCTTTATTACTCTTTTTAATCTTAATGTCCGAACCGCCCGCAATGCCTTGTACCTTTTTAAAACTATTCTTAATCAAGGCCATGATGACATTGTCCGAAAAAGTCAGCTTGCCGTAATAACTGAAAACGGGGCGAATGACAGACTTTTCAAAATCCTCTTCGGCCCCCTTCTTATGCACCCGTTTCCGTCGCCAAATCGACTTGATGGGATCAATTAAATACCCTTTAAAATGCGGCTTCAATTCCATGGTCGGCACCGGAATAATATGCTTACCTTCCTTCAGCCGCGCATACTGCGCCTTTTCAATATCCCGCGCCGAAGCCACATCCTCTATATGAATAAATCGCGCCGGTGCCGGAATCTCCAATGCTTTGGCAATCTTTCGCACCATATTTTCCGACGTTCCCAAAATCATAATGCGTTCGGGATTAATCTTGCGCAGCTGATCCTGCACGGACTTTACCTGTACGGGATCCTGAAAAATAGCGCGACGCACCGCTTTCAAACGGCTTTCCTCCTTCTTGGCGGAAAACCCGGCTACGATGCGATTATTATGAATTAAAATACCGTCATCAATAATACATTGTGCGTTGTTTTCGTGTGCTACCACCAATGCGCGGTGACTCTTACCGGTACCGCTGGGGCCGACAAATGCAATTACTTCCATAGGACACCTCTACACTCCGGGCCGCAAGCCAAGGGCCCTCATAAATTCACTCACCATGGACGGCGTAATTAAAAACTCACCTAATGTAGACGGATAGCGATCGGGAATACCGTGAAAGTCCGAACCGCCGCTAATGAGTAGCGACCGCTCCTTTGCCATAGCCAGATAACGGGCCGTCGCTTCTTCATCCTGCTTCGGATGATAACACTCCATGCCGTCAAAGGGCATGTCCAGTAATTCCGCCACATACTCATCATTGCGAATCAACACGGGATGAGCAAGCACACCGATACCGCCGGCCTCCCGTATAATATCTAAAATATCCGTGGGATGCGCGGTGAACTTCGGCACATAGCAAGGACTTTTAGGATGAAGCACCGTGGCAAAGGCCTCGTTAATATCTGTTACGTATCCCTTGCTGATGAGAAGTCGTGCCAAATGAGGACGACCGTATGACGCATGCTCGCCGCAGGTTGTCATAAGATCCTCTACACTCACATCATACCCTGCCTGCTGACACTTCGTTATCATCTTAATAATACGTGTTCGCCGTTCTTCTTTAAAAAAACGAATATAATCTAAAAGCCGCTTATTCGCGGTATCAATCGCATAACCTAATATATGTACATCCTTCCCGTGAAACGTGGCACTGAACTCCACGCCCGGCACTACTGTCACACCGTCTACGGGATGCTCGTGTAACCATACACCGCCGCCGATTTCATCATGATCCGTGATGGCTATCGTCGTTACCTGTCGCTTGCGCGCCAACGACGCCAACGCCTTAGGACTCATGGTTCCGTCGGAATACGTTGTATGCATATGAAAATCTACCGCCATACACTCACCTCATTTCATCAGTCGGTATGTCTAGCAAAATCGGTTACATTCTTCGTATCTAATCTATTATGACGTAAAAATAAAATTTCATCAAGTAGGAATGCATTTCATTTGCCCGAAGCAGATTGTCTTTTCACATTCCTTTCACTACAGTTCATTATGGTTAACCATGCTCTGCACATCGATGGCGCTAACGGTACGATAAAAAAAAGACCTCATTACATGAGGTCTTTTTCGCTTAATAAGAAAAATTCGGCTCCATCACAGTAATCAACGTCCCCTGTTCTAGCAAACGTCTTCAATACTTGTAAGTCCATTCGGCGGTATTTATTTTCTATCTCTTTAGTGAAAGAGGTAGAGCGTTTTTCCATAATTTCACATAGTGCTTCAAAACGTTTGGGACTATATGTATCGGGATCAAATTCATATAAATCTATCAATTCCTTGCGTCGTTCATCGCTAGTAACACCGGTGGCAAGCAGATAGCCTTCTCTCCACCATTGATGCAAGGTACGTGCGTCTACCTTCGTGCCATCTTGCATGACCATTTGTCCGTCTTTACTTGCTTTCACTTCTTCACATATACAGCGAATCATATCAAGCAACGTCCTAGGAGAAAATATAAATCCCCCTACTGACAAATGGTCACTATTAATAAATGCAAAGAGTTCGGAAAGTACAGATGAACACTCCTGTATCCATTGGTACTCAAGTTCTACTACCGGGCAAGAGCGAAAATCATCCAACTCCTCTATATCGCTTACCTCGCCAAACTTATCTCTGTACATGGCATCCAACTTTTCTCCTAACCTCTCTTTAAACATATCGCCATGTTCAACAAAATACGCTCCGGACGTAACATCTCTGTAAGTGTTTATCGCCAGCGATATCCCCCAATCATACAAGAACAATTCCGTAGGTTCATTAACTAACTGACTCTTCTTCTTTTCAAAAAACTCGTCACATGAGAAGCAGCCTTTTATTCGCTTCATTCCATCACCTTCATATATACCAATCGTGATTCACCAACATATACACCTTTATAAAAATATATTTGGTTTTCAAAACTATTTTATATAGTAACAAAACAGGCGCATAATTTCAATTGTTTATTTGCGGAAGGGATGGAATTTCTATTATTTAGTTACTAAATCGAGGAGTGTTTTATAATTATCCACAACATCATAGACAACATTGTCATTACTAATCGCTTTAAAATGTTCCTTAGCACAATCAATCTTTGACTGTTCAATAGAACGTAACTGCATTGAATCCATTGACCCCTTAGTTTCTGCTACAAAATAAATATGCTTCACAGTTCCTTCATAAAACGCAATTGCCCAATCTGGATTATAATGTCCTACAGGCGTCGATATATAAAATTCATTCGGCAACTTTACATACACAGCCACATTTGTATTTGTATCTAGTTCAGTGGCAAACTCTTTTTCGTTTGTTGAATCATAAATGATGTGATCATACAAATGCTTCTTTGCTTTCATCGCATTTATCCCCAACCGTCCTTTAATTGTTGGCTCTGTAAACACATCAGTATTATATGTCTCATCTATAACATTATATGTAATATGCTGAATAATTGCTGTCGCCTTCTCATTATTAATCAGCTTTGCTGCATTAATGATAAATTCTTCCGGATTATCTTTGAATTGATTAAACACCATTGGCTTAATACCTTGAAGAATCTGTATAATCGCCTTTCGTGTAAGACCCGTTTCATCAACAAGCTTACCAACTAAATCATACTTCACAGTTGTTCTAGACATCGCGGTACCATCATAAACTGATGACTGTTCTTTAACAAAAGAATTACCTTTTGCAATTTCCGTTTTCGATCCAATCTGCTTCATTACTCCCGTTTCAACCTTGAAGTATATCTTTGATACGCGAAGCTTTGTATCTAAAGATGCTATTGACTTTCTAATCAATTCATCTGTATCAAAGTCTACTACATAAACAGACTTCGCATTAATCTTTTCCCATAGCCCTTTAAACTCAGGCATAGCTAACTTATCATCATCAACGGTAAGTTCCACATTGTTACTTCTCGCATTTTCTGGTATCAGCACTCGACTATCATAGATGGAATCAATAATTGCCAACACTGAAGGTACTGATCCAGCCACCCTCTCTGTCATTTTTATTGTTCCACTCGCCTTATCATCATAATAGATATCAGTAAGTCTCCCTTGCTCATCAATGTAATTATTTTTAATTAGACTATATTGAATCGCACGTGCCAAATCTGAATCTATTTCGCACTCATTACCCTCACTATCCTTAATTACTTTACCAATAAATAAATCTTCTGTAATGGCACACGGTCTATCCGCTATTGCTTCCGCTAGTTCACTTTGAAGTCCTTTAGCAAAACTATCGTAACTTTCACTGGCAATTACTGTTAATACATTTACATTATGGACATCATTACCAAGTGCGTTAGCATCCATGCGTTCACCATCTTGATTAACACAGAGGCGGAGGCCTCGCCCTACCTCTTGATGCTTACGCACCTCACTACTACTTTGTTTTAGCGTACAAATTTGAAACACATTAGGATTATCCCATCCTTCTCGTAATGCAGAATGAGAAAAAATAAAGCGAACAGGGGAACGCTTCGGATCTCTATCAAGAAGTAATTCCTTATTTTTCATAATAAGATTGTATGCCTCCTCCTCCCTTCTAGTTCTTTCTTTTTTGTCCTTCAACTTATTATCTGTTATTTTCCCTTTCTTATCGATAGAGAAATAACCGGCATGTGTTTCACCTGCTGATATTTCCGAAAGATAGTGTAAGTACTCATCTTCACCAAATTTTGTTTGTAAATGAGTAACTACATCATCATACTCTTTTTCAAACATATCCGCATATATACCATTTATTGGCTGCCCAGCATCATCATATTGTTTGTATTTGGCTACTTCATCAATAAAGAATAAAGAGAGTACTTTAATTCCTTTATAAAACAGCTCTCTTTCTCGTTCGATATGAGATAAGATTGTTTCTCTAATTTGAATACGGCGCAGTTGCTCTTCCGTTACCTTACCTACAACTTCTCCGGTATAAATCTTGGTTCCATTCATAAATTCAACAGAATCATCACGACCATCAATATGAGAAACGGTAAACCTATCCTTATACTCTTCCAGCTTGTTAGAATGGTCATACAAATTATATCCTTCTGAGACAGTACGTGTCACCTTTCGAATGCCATTCTTCCCTTTTATATCAAATTGGATGGTAGCTGTCGGCGCCGATTTCGATAAATTAATGCTTTCCAAATATACATAGCCTTCGCTTGCAGTCGTCCCGGATTCTGAAATTCCTTTTACTGCAATCTTTTTTACAAGCTTTTTATTATACGCCTCCATCGCATCCAAACGATAAACCATATTATAAATACTATCTGCCTTATGTGTGGCCGAATAACGAAGAGTCATCAATGGATTAAACTGCTTTAAATTTTCTTTCGTCTGTTTGCCCTCTACAGACTGTGGCTCATCAATAATTACAATTGGATTTGTTTTAGCAATAATATCGATGGGGCGCCGCGATCGAAATTCATCCAATTTCATGTAAATACGTCTGGCATCTTTTCCTCTAGCATTAAACGCTTGAGAATTTATAATCATAACGTTGATAGAATTATCTGAAGCAAAACGGTCAATCTCAGTAAGCTGTGTAGAGTTGTAGATAAAGAAACGAATCTTCTTACCATACTCCTCAGCAAAATGCTCCTGTGTCACCTGAAACGACTTATATACACCTTCACGGATAGCTATACTCGGTACCACAACAATAAACTTACTCCATCCATAATGCTTATTGAGCTCATACATGGTTTTAATATATGTATACGTCTTACCTACGCCAGTTTCCATTTCAATGGTCAGATTATACTTTCCTTCTAATTTCTCTGAGGGTTTAATCTGATTATCTCTTTGTATTTTATTGATACGCTCTAGAATCAACCTATCACTTAACTCCGGCACAATTTTCTGGTTACCCCAACCAGTGAAATCCTCTTCTTCAGTCAATGTCTGCTGATAATAGCCTGAACCTCTATCCATCATATAAGAGGGAGTCAAATAAGGCTGGCCGGCAAATACATCAACTACAGCTTTAGCAGCATCTGCTTGGAATTTCTGATGCTTAAATTGCAGTTTCACAGCTAGAACCTCCCTATATTACCTTAATTTCTGTATCTGGTGACATTAATTTAAAGATTGCTTCTACATTGACCTTTGAAGGACTATTTACAAAACTGCTGTCGCGAAATACTGCACGAAGAGGATTTTTCTTTGCAATTTCCTTGATAACATTATCCGGCACGTTCTCATTGAAACATGCAACAAGGTCACCATCATTATAGTTATGAATAGTATATCCTTCAATCTCTTCGGAGCTATAAGGAAGCGATAACAGAAGTCTCCAGTCAAGAAGACAGCCAAACAACAAATCCAGATCATTACGATCAGACTTGACATTCGATTCAAGCTCAGATAGTAGGTTTTGATTATATTCTGCAGGGCTATAGTAAACATCATTCATATTCGAATCATCAAGCTTAAGTACCCTGAAACCTGTATCTATTGTAGATTTTTCAGAAATACGTTTACCAGCTCTACGTATTCTCTCTTTTCCTATTTCACAGATAGTGTTGAATCCCATTTTCTTGGCGATAGATTTATCGTCTGTTTCCTCTGGAAGTTGAACCAATATAAATTTTCGATTTCCATTATCGGCAGCGTTCATGCTCATAATTGCTTGTGCTGTAGTTCCTGAGCCTGAGAAAAAGTCCATGACAATTGCTTCTTTGTCTTTTTTACAAACCATATTGGCTACAGCTTCAATAAGCGAAAATGGTTTTGTATAATCAAAACACTTATCGAGACCAAGCTCTGAAAGTTCTTTGACAGCTGTTTCGTTTGTACCAACACCAGAGTCTTTATTTAATTCAATATTTAAAAAATTCGTCGGTGTTTTAAATGAATCCTCTAAATTTTGTCTTTGAAACCTGATAGAATATTTTGTTGTTTTGATAACAAAATAAGTGCCTTTTTTAACTTCCTCATTCAGAGTTGCTTGCTCCCATTTAAATTTGCCAGAGAATCTAACTTCATTCTCATTAACCCCATTCTTAACATATAAAGTGTCGTGTAACTCCACTTTATCTTTTACGCCTGCCTCGACTACTCCATCAGTCATAAATGTAAAATGTATGCTTCCTTTTGGAAACAGAAGCGTTTTCTTAGGATTTCCAGTATTCAAAAAAGGAACATCTCCTCCGTCTAACGGTGCACCATAATACTTTATAGGACTCCAATTTTTCTCATAGGCTAGCACATATTCTACTGTTTTTCTGCATTTATATGATAATGCAGGGGGAGTTGATGTTTTAGTCCATATAAATGTGGCCGCATAATTTTTCTCTCCAAAAATCTCATTACATATTTTTTGTAGATTATCTACTTCATTTTCATCGATACTTATAAAAATCACACCATCATCAGCCAATAGATTTCTCGCTAACAACAGGCGTGAATTCATCATTGACAACCAGTCAGAATGAAAACGAGGGTTTGATGCATTGTTTTCTTTAAACAGTCTATTCCCCTCTGAATCGTACAGTCCTACCTCTTCTTCATATTCATCAACTTCCATCGCAAAATTATCAGCATAAACAAAACTATCATTGCCTGTATTATACGGAGGATCAATATAAATCATCTTCACTTTTCCAAGGTAGCTTTCTTGAAGCAGCTTCAGAACTTCTAGGTTATCTCCCTCAATATATAGATTCTCTGTAGTATCCCAGTCTACACTTTCTTCCGGACATGGTCGTAACGTCTTGCGAATTGGTTTATTAGCTTCTACAATAGAGGCTTTCTTTCCGACCCAAGTAAACTCATAAGCTTCATCGCCCTCAATGACTTCATCAGATAGCATCTGTTTTAGCAACTCAAAATTAATAGCCTTTTTGTATCCCCCCCCCTGTACATTTATCTTCCGTTATGCAGTTAGGAAAGTATTGCTCTATAATTTCAATATTTTTCTGTACACCATCCGCGGACTCCATCTTCATCTTCTCCATGCTTATTTTCCTCCATGACTTTCTTTAAGAAACTTGTCGATTTGATAAATAGCAGCCTTTAATACCTGAAAACATATCAGTGCTGTCTGTTTATCCGGTGAAAATTTAGTAGCCATCTGCTCGTATGGATGTATATAATTTCTAAAATCTCTTACACCATGACTAAACTGTTGAACATCATGCTTTAATATACCTACTTCATACGCAACATCTATATAATTATTTAGCGACCAATCATAAAATTTTTTTATTATCTTAGACTCTCTGTCCTTTGGTGCTGATTTAGCACTATTAAAAAGTTTTGGAAAACGTGTAGCAATGCCTAATAAAACCCCTTCTAATATACTACCAATCATAATCGTGGCCGAAAGTGCAGCTCCATTAGAAATGCAACTTTCAACTTCACTTAACCGAGATTTTATTATCTCAGAAACATTTGCATCAAGATTCAAGGCATCAATATCCACTTTAAATGTTCTTTTAAGAAATTCTTGCTCTTCATCCTCTAGCTCCAAAATCTCCGGTTTACTATCATCAATTATAATCCGATCTAGCTTTTTAAAATTTATTTTTTCGTTATCCCGTTCAATTTTCCACTTATCAAAAACCAAATACTTATTAAATTCACATATAAGCTCATCTAATTCATAAATACGCTCAACATAATTTCTAACATCGAAAGTATTCCTAATACACATATCAAGTTTTGGGGTTCCATTAATACGTTGAAGCTTTTCATCGGTATAACACCACCTTGAAGGGAATCCTCGCGAATATATATCTTTAAATCCCAATTCATTAAAAAAATTTACCAGTGCAGGACCACTACGATAGTCCTTTGTTCCATCGCCATTAATTATCATCCTTAGTTTTTCAAGAGTTTTTGAATTAAGATTCACTAAGTCATCATCTCCAATTCTTTTTTGAGTTTCTTCAGCTCACCGTTTATTTCTACTTGTTTATTAAATTGCTTTTCCCTACGGATTTTTCTTCTCAGAGCATCTATTTTCTTCTGCAAAGTTTCCTTCTGTATCTCCTGCTCGACAGATTGCTTTAAACTTTCACCATTTTCTTTTCGTGTCAATGCTGTACCAGCTATTTGACGCACAAAATTTTCATACACCGCATCAAGGTTTATTCCTTCCAGTTTTAGAGGTAACTCTTCTTCTGCAAGCCACTCTGTATGATAGTACCTGCTGACTTTAAAAGCAAAATTCCCTGCCGAAGCTTCTTTATATCCAATCCATGCTTGATATCGTCCGTTATATTCTATCAAAAATAAAAGATGGTACGGTATTTCTCTGTCAATTTGTTGTAACAAAGTACTATCCACTTGAGGACTATGCAATCGAATTTCCAATACTTCAATTTCAGATACATAAATTCCTTCTGATAAATTAGTTGTAGTAGGGGATAGCTTATGCTTCCAATAAATAACTTTCACCTGTTCCACAAAGAGTTTCTTCAATTGAGGTGAAACAGTCATATGATCATAAAATTTTTGCTTTGGAATACGTTTGTTAAATTCTGTGGTATTAGGCAATCCTATCATTGTGCACGGCTCCTTTATTTCACTACTAAAAAGCATATAAGTTCAAAATCATCCAAGCCAGACACTGTTGACAGCAACGCCGAGGTTCCTCCGGAAGTAAACAAACTATCTATATCACTTTCTTCTTTACTACTAATGATAGAATCAATAGCCTCACTAAGAAGTTCCGACATTTCTGTCATATTTCTACCATCATCCGTTTCCTCATTAAACTGTTGGCATAAAATCTTAATTGGTTCTTTCTTTCCTCGGCAGAGAAGCCTGATATCATCCAATAGTTTCTTAGGATTCAAATAATCACAGATAATTTGACCATCACGCCCTATGTACACCATATAAAATGGATGGATTCTATTTTGATTGTCTATATTAACACTGTTATTAATATTTTTTAGAATAAATATGACGCCCTCCGGTAATTCCTCAGTAGCCGCCACTACCGCATGCATACCCTTAGGCATTGAATCTAATTCTCCATGATTCTTTATATACTCTAAAAGGTCTAGCCTAAATTCATTCAAACCTAAATCCATAATAGATATCCCACTAGACATGTCTTCTATATCGACCACTTCTTCTTGTAGTCGTTGAAGTTGTTGCTTACGGTATTCAAGGTCACCTTTCTCTTCCGGATCAATCAGATTATCATCGCCGGTAGAGGTCATAACTGAAATCCTCATTCGTGTTTCTACACGGCTTTTTAAATTAATATACTCGTCTAAATCCATATCCGGCCAAAAGTTAACGAGTTGAATTTGCGAGTTGCTACTACCAATACGATCAATTCGACCAAAGCGTTGAATGATGCGAACAGGGTTCCAATGGATATCGTAATTAATAAGATAATCACAGTCCTGTAAGTTTTGACCTTCGGAAATACAATCAGTTGCAATCAATATATCAATCTCATCACTGCAGTCTGGCATCAATACATCTTTTCCTTTAGATTGCGGTGAAAAACAAGTAAGTACATTATTGAATGTCGCTCTAAATCCTTTAATCGTTGTTTTGCCGTCAATCGTACCTGTAATAACAGCCGTGTTTAATCCATAGGTCTCCTTAACATACGTACTAACTTGTCTGTATAAGTACTCTGCTGTATCGGAAAAGGCTGAAAAAATCAAAATCTTTTTATTTCCCGGATTAATCGGTCGTTCTATTTTTGCCGATATTAACCGTAATAATTCTTGAAGCTTACTGTCATGTACCGGAGTAATATCTTCAACCATCAGCATCAGTGCTTCAAGCATCTTTGCATCTGACATTAGCTCTTCCTTCCATGACTTGTAATCCATATCAGCTAATTTAATTTTTACTTTCTTTCCAACTGTGAAGTAATCAGTATTGCCATCATCCATATCAAAGTCTGAGTCAGAAACATCACACATGGAAATATCCGATACACCATATTGTTCAAATGTATCAATAGATTTTATGGTATCTTCAATTAGAGTTTTTATCCGTTTAAGGGTAAGCCAAAATGAGTTAACCGAACTTTCTAGTCGTTTTAAAAGGTTAATACTCATCAACCGCCTAATACCTTCTTCACGTCCCGTTTGAGTAAGATTCTCTCCTTTGTTATGAGTAAGGTCTATATACTTTTGCATTTTACTGGGAAAGATATAGTTGGAAGGCGTATAGACACATAATGACAGACACATTAACTGCTCATATATCTCATTATAATTAATAGACGAATTCAAATCTGTTAACTGTATTCGTAGAGAAATAGGTTTTCTTCGTTCTGGAAATTTACCAATCTCTGTCGTATCGTAATATTTTTGAATATGTTTTCTTGAACGAGCAATCGTAACACTATCAAGTAACTCAAAGAAATCGAAATCAAGCATTTTAAGGAGTGCATCAGTTGTCCTATATTCAGGTGCTAGCTTGCTCCACGTATTGAATGCTCTTTGCGCTTGTTTAAAAATTTCTTCAATAGACTTTGTGGTATTTAACTGCTTATTCATATTAGCAGAATTACCTTCGTAAGCAATCGCTAATTGGTTTTTTAAATCAGTGAATCTATTATTTACCGGTGTCGCCGACAGCATCAATACTTTAGTTTTGACACCAGACTTAATTATTTTGTCCATCAATTTCACATAACGATTTTCCTGTGTATTTGCATGTGTCCCCACACCATTACGAAAATTATGCGATTCATCAATAACTACTAAGTCATAATTTCCCCAATTTAACCGTTCTAAATTTAAGCCATTAGATACACCCTGCACCCGTGACAAATCTGTATGGAATAAAACATCGTAATTAAGTCTATCGTCCGCAATAGGGTTGTTCACATAATTATCCTTATATGTATTCCAATTCTCTGCTAATTTTTTCGGACATAACACTAATACACTTTTATTTCTGTTTTCATAATATTTCATGACAGCCAGTGCTGTAAACGTCTTACCTAAACCAACGCTATCTGCAAGAATACATCCGTTGTATTTTTCAAGTTTATTAATAATGGCTAGTACGGCATCCTTTGGGTATGTCAAATATTTTGTGTAAACTCTTAAAAATCTTTGTCATACTTTTC
>Cam_p2__coassemble_844_pt1 | contig 152255 bp, 136 predicted proteins | sample Cam_p2__metabat2_low_PE_032 | metagenome-assembled genome bin Cam_p2 | reverse complement strand
GAAAAGTATGACAAAGATTTTTAAGAGTTTACACAAAATATTTGACATACCCGAAAAAAAGGTTAATCATGGAGACTTCAGGAAAGAAATTCGAAATCATCCATGAAACAATTAATAGGAGCAGTAATATATTATCCGTTAAGATGCTCTGTGAAATAGCCGGAGTATCAAAATCTGGCTATTACAACTGGGTTCCTTCGGCCGATAAAAGAGCAGAAAAGAAGCACGGGACAGAGCTGATTTTGAATTGATATTAGCTGCATATAGCTTTAGAGGATACGATAAGGGTGCAAAGGGAATCTACATGAGACTGTTACATATGGACCCACCAATCGTTATGAATGTGAAAAAAATAAGACGGTTGATGAAGAAATATGGTCTTATATGTAACATTAGAAAAGCAAATCCTTATAGAATGATGGTAAAAGCAATGAGGACAAATAGCACAGCTGATAACCTTGTGAAGCGTGAGTTTGAATGTTACGGACCGAGAAAGATATTACTTACAGACATTACATATATTCCATTTAATGGACGCTTCTGTTATTTGTCTACGATTATGGATGATTTACCAAGCAAATTTTATCGTATATACTAAGCGAATCAATGGAAGTAGACTTTGTTTTAGAAACAGTTAACCTGTTAGTAGAAAAACATGGAGTTTCCCTTACTACAGAAACTATTATACATAGTGATCAAGGATGTCACTATACAAGCTGTAGTTTTATACAACTTGTTAAAGATAAGGGATTGAGGCAATCCATGTCCAGAAAAGGTAATTGTTGGGATAATGCACCTCAAGAAAGTTTTTTTGGCCGAATGAAAGATCATATAGGAGACAGAATAAAGGACTGCACTAGGTACAATGAAGTTCTTGCTATTATTGATGATTGGATGGAGTATTATAACAATGATAGATATCAGTGGGAACTAGCTAGACTTTCTCCTAACGAATACTATCAATATATAATAACTGGTATATATCCGCTTAAATGGAGAATTCCTATTACGGATATGATCTATGAAGAAGGTAATTAAGTAAAATGATAGAACCATCTACTGGTTAAAAATGAAAATCCCTTCTTCTTAAATTGTCCTTGATGAAGGGTACAGTTTATCTACGACATATATGAATCCCTCTTTCCTAGCTCCGGAGAGAAGAGAGTCCTGTATATAGGTTGAACAACGTCATTCGCTAGACCTGACTTGTGATGCTTATATACAGGACTCTCCTTTATGTAACTTCTGAATTTGAAGATGAAGTGAAAGAGTTACGTGCTATGGTAGCTGAGTTGAGAGAACGTTTAGCTACTATCGAAAAGGGTAAATAGTAGCTATCTATTACAACCGTGAGTGGGATCATGTTGTAAAAGAAGATTGGGTATATATAATAAATAAAATAAACTCCTGTAGGATGGGTATAATCAAGACTCTGTCCTACAGGAGTTTTTTATTTACTAAATTCTCGTATCAATAGTGTACCAAACAAATTTTTTGGTGGATTTTCAAGACGAACCTAACGAATTGTTAGGTAAAAGTTATAAATCAAAATAATTTTTATGTTAGCGATGATTAAAAGACATAGCATATGCAAGAAGTGAAATTAGGATAGAGAGAACAGAAGAGATAAAAGAAAAATCGCATAATCACTGACTTTGTTGAATTTTATTGATAAATTAATAATGTATATCCTATAGAAATTCGATTAAATTCTTTACTGTGATGAAGAAAATTTTCTAATAAACATATAAAACGTGATTAATTATAACCAAACGGCAATTGTTGTATGCCAAACTGTATGTTATGATGTGGCCATAGGGAAACCTAAAAAAATGTTAGATTGATTACCAAAAACAATAGGTAAACCAAAAAGATTGTTAGGGAGGGCCTATGCAATATGGTTTAAAGCAACTGGAGCAAATCGCTCATGGGCTTGCGATGCAATTTGGTAGCTCGTGTGAAGTGGTTATCCATGATGCGAGAACAAAAGGCATGGAAGGCACCATTGTTTGCATAGAAAACGGCGAGATATCCAATCGTCGCGTAGGTGATGGACCTTCCCATGCAGTACTGGAAGCCATTAAAAGTGGCGACAAAGAGTTGGCTGATCGGTATGGATATTTAACAAGAACCAAGGACGGTCGCGTGTTTCGGTCCAGCACCATTTATATCAGAGATGAAGACGGCAACATTCATTATGTATTCTGTATCAACTCGGATATTACGGATTTGTTGAATCTGCAAAAAGCGGTAGCCGGTATTACCGGTAGCACGGGTCTTACGGAAGGTCCCGCGGAAAAACCGGATGCGGAACGAATTACCACCAGCGTAGCGGACTTACTGGATGATTTAATTGCGCAGGCGGTGGCCTTGGTGGGTGTGCCGGCTAATGAAATGACGAAAGCCCAACGGTGTCAGGCGATTAAATATCTCAATGATGCCGGAGCGTTCTTAATATCTAAGGCAGCCGATAAAATTACTGATTACTTTGGTATTTCAAAATTCACGTTATACAGCGATCTTAATTCGGTAAAGGAAAAAGACGCCGCATTATAAAGGAGGAGTACAACGGAATGGATGCAATGAAATGGGTAGTTAATACGATGACGAAGTCGGAGGATACGAATCTGGCGATTATGTCCATCGAAGAAGGGGAAAAAGCGAGAGCCTTTCATCAAAGCTTCCCGCAGTATGAGGTAACTCCGTTGACGGAGCTGCCACTGATGGCGGATCATCTCGGTCTAGGTACCTTGTTTGTAAAGGATGAGTCGTATCGTTTTGGTTTGAACGCTTTTAAGGTATTGGGCGGATCCTACTCCATGGCTAAGTATGTAGCTCAGAAATTGGGTAAGGACGTATCGGAATTAACATATGATGTATTCACTTCCGAAGAGCTCCGCAAGGAATTCGGACAGGCGACCTTCTTTACTGCCACTGACGGCAACCATGGTCGTGGTGTAGCGTGGGCAGCTAAACGGTTAGGTCAAAAGGCAGTTATCTTTATGCCGAAGGGCACCACCGAGACGCGCTTAAAGAATATTGAAAAAGAAGGCGCTACGGTTACTATCGAAGAGTTAAACTATGACGATTGCGTACGCAAGGCAGTAGCGGAAGCCGCTAAAGTTGATAACGGCGTAGTGGTTCAAGATACGGCTTGGGACGGCTATGAAGAAATTCCGAGTTGGATTATGCAGGGCTACGGTACGATGGCATTGGAAGCCGGCGATCAGCTTAACGAAAAGGGCGTTATGCCGACACACATCTTTGTTCAGGCCGGGGTTGGTTCCTTAGCCGGTGCGGTTACCGGATATTTCACTAATCTTTATAAGGATGCACCGGTAAAACCGAAGATTATCGTTGTGGAAGCACAGGCAGCCGATTGCTTGTATCAAGGCGCTTTGGCCGGCGATGGCAAACCGCGTATCGTAGGCGGTGACCTTCAGACGATTCAGGCCGGGCTTGCTTGCGGTGAACCGAACACGATTTCTTGGGATATCCTGCGTAACCATGTGGATGTATTCGTATCTGCTCCTGACTGGGTAGCGGAATTGGGTATGCGCATGACGGCAGCACCGCTTAAAGGCGACAAACCTATCGTATCCGGTGAATCCGGTGCGGTTCCGTTCGGTACGGTAGCGGCGATTATGACGATGGATGCGTATAAAGAGCTGCGTGATGAGTTAGGTCTTGGCAAAGATTCTAAGGTGCTTTGCTTCTCCACCGAAGGGGATACGGATCCGATTCGCTACAAAGAAATCGTATGGGAAGGTAAAAACTTCTAAGACAATAGCGACACAATTACCGTTACGTTATGGATAGTAACGGTGGCCTCAACTAAGTAACACGAATGAGTAACACATGATTTGATATACACTTCTAATACATAAAACGCATGTAAAGTAGGTTGGACACAGAGGAGGAATTTTACAATGGATTTTGAAGCAATTAAAAAAGCGGCACAGGGATATGAAGGCGCTATGACTAAGTTCTTACGCGACTTGGTTCGCATTCCGGGCGAAAGCTGCGATGAAAAAGGTCATATCGACCGCATCGCCGAAGAAATGCGTGCCGTTGGCTTTGATGAAGTTGTCATCGATAAACAGGGGAATGTACTTGGTTACATGGGTACCGGTAAAACATTGATCGGTTATGATGCTCACATCGATACAGTAGGTATCGGTAACCGCGATAACTGGGAATTCGATCCGTATGAAGGCTATGAAACAGAAACCGAAATCGGTGGTCGTGGCGTATCCGACCAGATGGGCGGTATCGTATCCGCTGTGTACGGTGCTAAGATTATGAAAGACTTAGGTCTTTTAAATGATAAATATAAAGTGCTCGTTACCGGTACGGTACAGGAAGAAGACTGCGACGGTCTTTGCTGGGAATATATTATCAAGGAAGACGGTGTTCGTCCTGAATTCGTAGTATCCACGGAACCGACGGACGGCGGTATCTATCGCGGTCAGCGGGGTCGTATGGAAATCCGCATTGACGTTAAAGGCGTATCCTGCCATGGTTCGGCTCCGGAACGCGGCGACAATGCGATTTACAAAATGGCCGATATTCTTCAAAACATTCGCGATCTTAACGAAAATGATGCCGAAGAAGGTACGGAAATTAAAGGTCTCGTAAAAATGCTCGACCCGAAATACAACGATCAGTGGGAAGAAGCTCGCTTCTTGGGGCGCGGTACGGTAACGACCTCCGAAATTTTCTTCACGTCCCCGAGCCGTTGCGCCGTAGCCGACTCCTGTGCAGTATCTCTTGACCGCCGTATGACGGCCGGTGAAACTTGGGAAAGCTGCCTCGATGAAATTCGTGCATTGCCGGCTGTTAAAAAATATGGCGACGATGTAAAAGTATCCATGTACCAGTATGATCGTCCGTCCTACACCGGTCTTGTATATCCTATCGAATGCTACTTCCCGACTTGGGTTATTCCGAAGGATCACAAAGTAACGGTAGCTTTGGAAGAAGCGTATAAAGCATTGTACGGTGAAGAACGCATCGGTGACTCCACGACTATCGAAATGCGTAAAGCTCGTCCGCTTACCGATAAATGGACCTTCTCTACAAACGGTGTATCCATCATGGGCCGTAACGGTATTCCGTGCATCGGCTTTGGACCGGGTGCGGAAGCACAGGCACATGCGCCTAACGAAAAAACTTGGAAAGAAGACCTTGTACATTGCGCCGCTGTATACGCAACCTTACCGGGCATGTACTGCAAATAAAAATCCTATACATACCGACGGCGACCTCGGGTCGCCGGGGTGGTATGGTGCAACGAATATAATAACTATAAATTGAAAAGAGGATACAACAATGACTGATTTCAACAAAGCAATTAAAGACTTAGAAAAATTGGATTTCAAAGGCATGTTCGGTGATGATTTCTTCCTGACTTGGGAAAAATCCGAAGATGAATTAAAAGCTGTTTGGGCTGTAGCCGATGCTCTTCGCGCTCTTCGCGAACGCAACATTTCGACAAAAGTGTTCGACAGCGGTCTCGGTATCTCCTTGTTCCGCGATAACTCTACTCGTACTCGTTTCTCCTTTGCTTCGGCTTGTAACTTGTTAGGTCTTGAAGTACAGGATCTCGACGAAGGTAAATCGCAGATTGCTCATGGTGAAACCGTACGTGAAACGGCTAATATGATTTCCTTCATGGCTGATGTTATCGGTATCCGCGATGACATGTATATCGGTAAAGGTAATGCCTACATGCATGCTGTAGCTGATGCAGTTAAGGAAGGTAACGAAGACGGCGTATTGGAACAGCGTCCGAACCTTGTTAACCTCCAGTGTGATATCGATCATCCTACACAGTGCATGGCCGATGCAGCACATATCATCAATGAATTCGGCGGTCTTGAAAACCTTAAAGGCAAAAAAATTGCTATGACTTGGGCATACTCCCCGTCGTACGGTAAACCTCTTTCCGTACCGCAAGGTGTAATCGGTCTCTTCACTCGCCTTGGTATGGAAGTTGTATTGGCGCATCCGGAAGGCTATGAAGTAATGCCGGAAGTAGAAGAAGTAGCTAAGAAAAATGCACAGGCATCCGGCGGTTCCTTCCGTCGTACCAACAGCATGGAAGATGCTTTCAAAGATGCAGATATCGTATATCCGAAGAGTTGGGCACCGTTTGCAGCTATGGAAAAACGTACCAACTTGTACGGTGAAGGCGACATGGAAGGCATTAAAAAGCTGGAAAAAGAATTATTGGAACAGAATGCACAGCACAAAGATTGGGCTTGCACTGAAGATATGATGAAATTAACGAAAGATGGCAAAGCATTATACTTACACTGCTTGCCGGCAGATATTACGGGGGTAAGCTGCGACGAAGGTGAAGTAGATGCTACTGTATTCGATCGTTATCGCGTACCGCTTTACAAAGAAGCAAGCTACAAACCGTATGTTATTGCAGCTATGATTTTCTTGAGCAAATTCCAGGATCCGGTAGGTCTCTTAAAAGAATTAGAAGAAAAGGGAACTAAACGGGTTCTCCGCTAAGAGAGACGAGAGCTACTTGGGGTTCCCAGGTAGCTCTTTATGTTTACAAAAAAATGAAGCTTATAGATATAGAAGCACAGGTATTAATTGAGGTGGAATTATGAAAAAACGCGCTGTTATCGCCTTAGGCGGTAATGCTTTGGGAAATACATTGCCGGAACAGATGATTGCCGTAAAGGGAACATCTAAGGTTATCGTCGATTTAGTGGAAGCCGGCTATGATGTGGTAGTTACGCATGGTAACGGTCCGCAGGTAGGCATGATTAATAACGCTATGGCAGCATTGTCTAGGGAAAATCCGAAGCAGCCGAATACGCCGTTATCCGTATGTGTGGCCATGAGCCAAGCATACATCGGGTATGATTTGCAAAATGCTATTCGCGAAGAGCTGCTCAATCGAAATATCAAGGATTTGGCAGTGTCGACTATGGTAACGCAGGTACGCGTGGATGAAGAAGATCCAGCGTTCCAGCATCCTACAAAACCGATCGGTCATTTCATGACGGAAGAAGAAGCTAAGTATGCGGAAGAACATTACGACTACAAATGCGTAGAAGATTCCGGTCGCGGCTGGCGCCGTGTCGTAGCTTCGCCGGCACCGGTAGAAATTGTGGAATTGGAAGCCATTAAACAGCTCGTTGGCAAACAATTGGTGATTTGCTGCGGCGGTGGCGGTATTCCGGTTGTACACAACGGTAATCATTTAACCGGTGCTTCGGCCGTTATCGACAAAGATTGGACCAGTAGCTTGTTGGCTGCCGAAATTGATGCGGATGTATTCATTATTTTGACGGCAGTAGAAAAGGTGGCTGTAAACTTTGGTAAACCGGATCAGCAATGGCTGGATGATATTACTGTAGAAGAAGCTCGTCAATATGCGGCAGAAGGTCAGTTTGCTGCGGGCTCCATGCTTCCTAAGGTGGATGCAGCGATTAAATTTGCGGAAAGTAAAAAAGGTCGTACGGCTATTATTACACTTCTCGAAAAAGCCCGTGAAGGTATTGAAGGTAAAACGGGGACTCGAATTCACTTATAAGCCGTTACAGGAAGGAGTTACCTATGATTTTGCTTGGTGAAGGCACAGTAATTACACGGGATCCTGCCAATCCTATCATCACCCGCGGGGCAGTGGTAATGGATAAGGGAGCCATTGTGGAAGTCGGTGCGTATGATACATTGAAAAGTAAGTATGCGGATGCGACCGTTGTAAACGCGCACGGTAAATTGATTATGCCCGGATTTATTAACGCGCATCATCATATTTATTCGGCTCTTGCGCGCGGGCTTAGCATCCCCGGTAATAATCCAACCAATTTTAATGAAATATTAGAAGGCTTATGGTTTTTCCTCGATCGCCATTTAAAGAAAGAGGACGTGTGGGCCAGTGCGGTGGCTACCTATCTGGCGTGCATTGAAAACGGCGTGACATCTATTTTTGATCATCACGCCAGTTATGGGGAAACGGAAGGGTCCCTTAGCGTGATTGCCGATGTAGCGCGTCAATTCGGCGTGCGTTCCTGTCTTTGCTATGAAGTAAGCGATCGCAACGGCCATGAAGAAATGGAAAAAGCGGTAGCGGAAAACGTACGCTTTGGCAAGGAAGCGGCTAAGGATCCGGCGCATTTAGGCGCCATGTTTGGTTTACATGCATCGTTTACGTTAAGCGATGATACGTTGGCGTATGTAAGGGAACAAAATATAGATAAGCTAGGTTATCACATTCATGTAGCGGAAGGTATGGCCGATGTGGATGACAGCTTGGCCAAGTACGGTGTACGGACGGTGGAACGGTTGTATCGTCAGGGAATTTTGGGCGATCGCACGATTGCCGGTCATTGCATTCACGTAGATGCGGAAGAAATTAAACGTTTGCAAGAGACAAAGACGACGGTGGTACATAATCCGGAAAGCAATATGGGCAACGCTGTAGGGGCACCGGATATCCTAGCATTGTACAAAGCCGGTGTACGACTTGGTCTCGGTACGGATGGCTATACCAGTGATATGCTGGAATCGTATAAGGTAGCCAATTGCTTGGTAAAACACAGAAGCGGGCTACCGAATCAAGGGTGGACGGAAATTCCAACGATGCTCTTTGACAATAACAGGGACATTGCCGGTGATTTCCTCAATGCCCGGGTAGGCATACTGAAGGCGGGAGCGGCAGCGGATGTTATCGTAATGGATTACACGGCACCGACGCGATTAGATGCAACAAATATAAACGGACATTTGTTGTTCGGCGCCAACGGTATGAATGTAATTACTACTATCAGTGACGGTATCGTGCGTATGCAGGATCGTCAGTTGGTAGGTATGGATAAAGAAAAGCTGATGGAAGAAGTACGCCGCGTAGCGGACGGACTTTGGAAGCGGCTGTTGGCGTAAGACGGATAAGTATCCGGTATCTAATTAGACAAAGGAGAGTGTCCTCATGAGCGACATTATGTATCCCGTATGTTTTGATACCTTAATGAATCATATTTTTAAGGAATATGCGTTGCATAACCGTATTTTTAACGTAGAGTCAATACATCGCTATGAAGGAAGCAATACCTTATCGGCTTTCGGCGTGACGATGGAAAATCCCTTGGGACCGGCAGCCGGTCCGCATACGCAGTTGGCGCAGAATATTGTGGCAGCCTATGTGGGCGGGGCACGTTTTATCGAGTTAAAAACCGTACAGACCATGTATGGCGAAGAACTGGGCATTCCTCGTCCGTGCATCAACTCTAACGATGAAGCATATAATGTGGAATGGTCATCGGAATATCGCGCTGATGAAGCCATGAACGAATACATCAAAGCATGGTTTGCGGTAAAGCTTATCAGCAAGGAATTCGGCTTTGGCGATCCGAACGGATTTATCTTTAATATGAGCGTAGGCTATAACCTAGCCGGTATCAAGGACCCGTTGATCGATGGTTTTATCGAAAATCTAAAAAAAGCAGGGGCTACCCAATGCTGGCAGAGCTGCAAGGAATGGGCGTTACAAAATCTTCATCGCTTCACCAATGTTGATGCAGCTTATGTGGAAAGCATTAGCGATGAAATTTGCCAGTCTATTACGTTATCCACCATGCACGGTTGTCCGGCCAATGAAATTGAATCTATTTGCGAATATCTCATTACGGAAAAGAAACTGAACGTATATCTGAAATGTAATCCAACGCTGTTAGGCTATGACACGGTACGCGAGCTACTTGATGCAACGGGCTTTGATTATGTTACCTTTGATAAGCATCAGTTCGAAGTCGATCCGGGAATGAATGATGCAGTGCCGATGATTCAGCGTCTTCAGAAAGTGGCGGAAGGCATTGGCAAACAGTTTGGCGTGAAGCTGACGAATACCTTCCCGGTGACAATCGGACACGGTGAATTGCCGGGTGAGCAGATGTATATGTCCGGTAAGTCCTTGTTCCCGTTGACGATTTCCGTTGCGGCTGCGCTGGCGAAGGCTTGCGATGGTAAATTGGCCATTTCTTACAGCGGTGGCGCGGATCGAAAGACGATTAAACGCATTTTTGCTGCCGGCATTTGGCCGGTAACCGTATGTACGACGCTTCTTCAGGGGGCCGGCTACAATCAGCTAGATGCCTTGGCGAAGGAAGTGGAAGCCGTAGACTATGGTACGGTGGGAACACTTGATGTAGCCGCTATTGAAGCATTGGCAGAGGAAGCCAAGAGCAACCAAGCCTTACATAAAACAGCGGCTATGCGCAAAAAGCGCGATGCCAAACCGGGCTTCCAAGATGCGCATTCCACGGACTATGCCTGCAAGATTACTTGTGGCAACTGTGTTCGCGTATGCCCGAACAGAACTAACGAAATGATTACCGTAGATGGTAAAAAATTGATTATACATATTGATGAATCGTGTAACGAATGCGGCAACTGTGCTTGTAATTGTATCGAGCCGTGCCAACCGTATAAGGATCGCTTGACGCTCTTCCTCGATGAAGCGCGGATGGAAGCCAGCACGAATGATGGTTTCTATAAAGAGGGAGATCGGTGGGGCTTCCGCTTTAAAGGGCAGCGTGGCGTAGCGCCGTTAGCGGATGTACCGGCGGAGCTGCAACCGATTATTGCAACGTTTGAAGAAACGATGCCGTATTATTTCTAGCCTATGTGCATAATGTAGATAAATATTACAGGTCTGCGGTACTGGTTGGTATCGCAGTGCCTGTAATAGTGAGAACTAACGAAGGGAGGTTCCTTGTATATGTTTCGTTTTCAGGTAAATGGTGAGTGGCGCGAGTCCGAAAAAGACATGAAGCTACTTGATTACTTGCGTGATGAATTGCATTTAACGGGAACTAAAGACGGCTGTGGTGCCGGTGCATGCGGTGCTTGTACGGTAATCGTAGACGGTAAAAAAGTAAAATCCTGCGTGTTTAAGTTGTCCATGTTGGAAGGTAAGCACGTAGTTACTATAGAAGGTTTGACCGAACGGGAACGTGAGGTCTATGCGTACGCGTTCGGCGAGTGCGGTGCTGTACAGTGCGGTTTCTGCATTCCCGGTATGGTCATCAGCGCAAAAGCGTTGTTGGATGAAAACCTCAATCCTACGCGCGATGATGTAAAGCTGGCGATTAACGGTAATATTTGCCGTTGTACGGGCTATGTAAAAATTGAAGATGCCATCTTGATGGCTGCTAAATTTTTCCGCGAAGATTTACCCATTCCGCAAAGTGATCGGTCCGGTAAAATCGGTACGCTGCTTCACCGGGTGGATGCGAAGGAAAAAACCTTGGGCACCGGTCGTTATGTAGATGATATGGTATTGCCGGGTATGATTTATGCCAAGGCAGTACGCTCTAAATATCCGCGGGCTATCGTAAATAAAATCGATATTTCAAAAGCAAAGGCACATCCGGACTGCGTAGAAGTATTGGTGGCAAAGGATGTTCCTTTTAATAAGACCGGTCATATCATTCCGGATTGGGACGTACTTATTGCAGAAGGCGATACGACGCGCTATGTAGGCGATGCCATTGCTTTAGTGGCGACGGCTCATAAAGAAACGCTTGATGAAGTATGCGGGTTAGTCGATGTAGATTATACGGAATTGGAACCGATTACTTCGCCGGCGCAGGCATTGGCGGAGGGCGCTCCGAAGTTGCATCCGAAAGGAAATGTACTGGCCCATGAAGTGTTGTCTCGCGGCAATGCGGAGGAAGCCATTGCTAATGCTAAATATGTGGTAACCCGTCATTATTCGACCCCGCAAACGGATCATGCGTTTATGGAACCGGAATGTGCGATTGCCGTAAAACGCGATAATGGCGAACTCGATTTGTATACGGGCGGACAAAGTGTATACGATGAACAGCATGAAGTATCACGGATGTTGGAAATTCCGGCAGAGGCCGTACATGTACACAGCATGCTCGTCGGCGGCGGCTTCGGCGGTAAAGAAGATATGAGCGTACAGCACCATGCGGCGCTTATGGCGTGGAAAACGGGTAAACCGGTAAAGGTTAAATTCTCTCGTCAGGAAAGTCTGGACATTCACGTAAAACGTCATGCCATGGAAATGGATATTACCACCGCTTGCGACGAAGAAGGCAACATCGTTGGCAGCAAGGTAATTATCGTATCCGACTGCGGTGCCTATGCATCCTTGGGCGGACCGGTATTACAGCGTGCCTGCACGCACTCCGGTGGTCCGTACCATTACGATAACTTTTATGTGGAAGGCACCTGTGTATATACCAACAATGTACCGGGCGGCGCGTTCCGTGGTTTCGGGGTAACACAAAGTTGCTTCGGGCAAGAGGTAAATATCGACTTGCTCGCAGAGATGGTAGGCATGGATCCGTGGGAATTCCGTTATAAAAATGCGATTCGCCCCGGTGAATCTTTACCGAACGGGCAGTTAGCCGGACCGGAAACAGGTCTGGTGGAATGCCTTGAAGCCGTTAAGGATGCTTACTATGCCGGTGAACGTACGGGGCTGGCGGTATGCATGAAGAACAGCGGTATCGGCGTAGGTTTACCGGACGTAGGGCGAGTACGTCTCGTGGTTATTGATGGCAAGGTACATATTCGTACGTCGGCCGCTTGTATCGGTCAGGGCATCGGTACTGTGGCTACGCAGATTCTTTGCGAAACGGCAGGTATTTCGGCAGATGATGTAGTTATGGAAGCGCCGGATACAGATTTAACGCCGGATTCCGGTACTACGACGGCATCAAGACAGACCGTCTTTACCGGTGAGGCTACCCGTAAAGCAGCTGCCGAGCTTAAAGAAGCGTTGGCAGGTAAGACGCTTGCCGATTTGGAAGGTATGGAATTCTATCAGGAATATCACGGTATTACCGATAAGATGGGATCGCCGAAACCGCATCCGGTCAGCCATGTGGCATATGGTTACGGTGCCTGTGTGGCGACTATCGATGAAAAGAATTTTGTGTCCCAAATGGACGTGGCTTTCGATGTAGGTCGCGTCATCAATCCGAAGGCCTGCGAAGGTCAGGTGGAAGGCGGTACACTCATGGGCATGGGGTACGGCGTTTCGGAAGATTTCCTTATGGATAAGGGACAAGTTAAAAGTAAATACGGCACCCTTGGCCTTCTTAGAGCCAAGCAGCGCCCTCAAATTCATGTAAGCTTTATTGAAAAGGGAACGCCGGATCAAATGGCGTACGGTGCTAAAGGAATTGGTGAAATCAGCAGTATCCCAATGGCTCCGGCTATTTCAAATGCGTATCGTCGTATTGATGGTGAGGAAAGACGTTCCCTTCCACTCAAACATACGGGGTATAAGAAATAGTCAGGAGTTGAAGAAGAATGAAACAAGGCGAAACAACAGTAAGTCCGGTAGACCAAATTCTGCCGGTAGGCCATATGTTTGCCTATGGATTACAGCATGTATTGGCCATGTATGCCGGTGCGGTAGCCGTGCCGATCATCGTGGCCCAGGCATTGGGGCTCAGTACGGAGCAGCTTACATATTTAATTAATGCCGACCTTATGGCTGCCGGCGTAGCTACGTTGATTCAAACATTGGGATTTTGGAATGTAGGGGCTAAAATTCCGATGATTCAAGGGGTAAGCTTTGCATCGGTAGCGCCGATGCTCGTCATCGGTCACGAGCAAGGATTGCCGGGCATTTTCGGAGCGGTTATGGTAGCCGGTGCGGTAGCGTTTTTCCTATCGCCGTATTTCAGCCGCTTAATTCGATTCTTCCCGCCGGTTGTTACGGGGACAATCATTACTCTTATTGGTATTTCTTTGTTGCCGGTAGCCGTGCGCTGGGCCGGCGGCGGTAATCCGGCAGCTCCGGATTTTGCAAGCATGCATAATTTGTTATTGTCGCTCATTACCTTGGGTATTGTTGTGATTGTATATCGTTGCTTTAAAGGGTTTATCAGTAATTTGTCCATTCTCATTGGCTTGGTAGGAGGTACCTTAATCGCCTACTTTATGGGCTATGCTAATTTCTCGGCTGTGGAACATGCGGCTTGGGTGGGCATTGTACCGCCATTGTTCTTTGGTGTACCTACCTTTGAACTATCCGGTATTATCTCCATGGTTGTAGTTATGTTGGTTATTATGGTGGAAACGACCGGTGACTGCATTGCTATCGGTGAAATCGTTGGTCGCCGTATTGACAAACCGCGTTTGGCTGCATGTTTACGCGCCGATGGGTTATCTACGTTTATCGCATCAATCTTAAACAGCTTCCCGCATTCCGCTTTTGCCCAGAATGTAGGCCTCGTGGCGGTAACGGGGATTAAGAGTCGCTTCGTAGTAAGTTGTTCCGGTATTATCTTATTGGCCTTGGGCTTATTCCCTAAAATGGGCGCGCTTATTGCGTCGATTCCGAGTGCCGTTCTCGGCGGAGCAGGGCTTGCCATGTTCGGCATGATTATTGCCAGCGGTATTCGTGCATTGGGTAAGGTGTCCTTTGACGGCAACTACAACCTGATGATCGTAGCTGTCAGCTTGAGCCTTGGGATGATTACATTGGCAGAGCCGCACTTCTTCAGCAAATTCCCGTCTTGGGCACAGATTGTTATGCACAGTGGGATTACCTTCGGTAGCTTAGTAGCGGTTGCTATGAATTTGCTTCTTAACGGCAGCGAAGGACATCCGTCAGATCGTCCGGATAAAATAAAGTAACTTACGTACGTTGGCATCACGTCATACATCGGAGTAACGTCACACATCGAAGTAACGTCACACATCGGAGTAACGTGTGTCGGTGTATTAAGATGTATTAATAAGAGAAAGCTAATGTATGTAAGTTTATTGATAAGAAAAAAGGAATTTTGCTTACATTTGTCGAAATATGTGTAATAGGTATGCCATCAAAGCGGGACCACAAAGGGATGCAAGAACAGGTCGTAGTATCAAGTTTCACGATTAGCGTATAACTAACGCAGAATTTAGAGGTGAACCATGAACGATAACGTAAAAGACCGCGACATCCATCCGGTCGATGAGATGCTACCGGTGACGCAGCTGTTTGCGTATGGCCTTCAGCACGTGTTGGCCATGTATGCTGGTGCAGTAGCAGTACCTATTATTGTCGCCCAGGCGATGCACTTGTCGCCTGAAGAACTGATTCGTTTGATCAACGCGGACTTATTCACGTGCGGGATTGCCACGTTGATTCAAACCATCGGCTTTTGGAAAGTAGGGGCTAAGATTCCTATGATTCAAGGCGTAACCTTTGCTTCCGTAACTCCGATGATACTCATTGGGGTTGAACACGGCATGACGGCGATTTACGGAGCCATCATCGCGGCAGGTTTATTTACCTTCCTCATTGCGCCGTATTTCAGTCGTTTAATTCGTCTGTTCCCACCGGTAGTAACCGGTACCATTATTACCATTATCGGTATTACATTATTGCCGGTATCGGTACGTTGGATTGGTGGGGGCGGAAATCCGAATTCCCCGGATTTTGCAAGTCCCATGCATCTTATGCTAGCCTTTATTACCTTGTGTATCGTTATCATTGTATATCGTTATTGTAAAGGCTTCTTAAGTAATATCGCTGTTTTGATTGGTCTTATCGGTGGCACGGTGATTGCTATGCTGCTGGGACAGGCTAATTTTAGCGAAGTAGGGCGTGCCAACTGGTTTGATATCGTAACTCCCTTGGCCTTCGGTGTACCGGTCTTTGATATAGGCTCTATCATTTCGATGTGTATCGTAATGCTCGTCGTTATGGTAGAAACGACCGGCGACTGCATTGCTATCGGCGAGATTGTAGGACGACCTATCGGACGCAAAAACTTGGCTAAGTGTTTGCGCGCGGATGGTCTTTCTACCTTGCTGGGTGGTATTCTTAACAGCTTTCCGTACACGGCATTTGCACAAAATGTAGGCCTTGTAGCGGTAACTCGCGTTAAGAGTCGTTTTGTAGTGGCTGCGTCGGGCATTATCTTGGTGGCCTTAGGGCTATTCCCGAAAATGGCGGCTATCGTAGCCTGCATTCCTAACTCCGTATTGGGCGGAGCCGGTCTTGCCATGTTCGGTATGATTATTGCCAGCGGTATTCGCGCATTGTCTAAAGTTAACTTCGAAGGCAATTACAACCTGATGTTGGTAGCTATCAGTATCGGTATCAGTATGATTACATTGACTGTGCCGAACTTCTACCACAACTTCCCGGGTTGGGCAAAGATTGTGCTTCACAGTGGGATTACATTGGGCAGCTTGACAGCGGTGATTCTCAACCTGATTCTAAACGGATTCGGCAAGGAATATCATGTAGAAGAGGATTAGTTTTGCAAATCAAGGTTCCCGCTTGGATACTAAAAAAGTCTGTAAGCTATATTCCATCGGAATGTAGCTTGCAGGCTTTTTCTTATAGTTGCGTGGGCAACGGTCAGGGGCAGTCGGGTTAAGTACAATACAAATTATAGGACCTCATGGAACTTGGCTGGTTATGTTATAATAAAAAACAGGTGTAGGCGATCATGAGGTAGTTGATTTTATAATAATGTGTAAGCCGACGGCGATGCCGTCGCACAGTATAGGAGTATATATGAAAGACATGACAACTGCTAAGGTAATCGCTATTTCTATCAGTGAAAAGAAGGGGCAGAAAAAACATAATATCCCCGAAGCGGAGCTGATTGCCGATTTTGGAATGAAGGGAGATGCTCATGCCGGTAAATGGCATCGTCAAATCAGTTTGCTCGGTATTAAGAGCATCAATCTTATGCGGGCCAAGGGGGCCGATGTAGCGCCCGGAGATTTTGCGGAAAACATTACCGTAGAAGGGGTAACCCTGTACGAATTGCCGATAGGTACGGTTATGCATATCGGTGATAGCGTGGTGTTGGAAGTTACGCAGATTGGCAAGGAATGCCATTCCGGTTGTGAAATTTTTAAACAGGTTGGTTCTTGCATTATGCCGACACAGGGCATTTTTGCAAAGGTAGTAACGGGTGGTATCATCCGTGTCGGTGATGCGCTTCGCATTGAAACAGTAGCGTAGCTGCGAAGAGAAAGGTAATTATATGGTAACGGATTCATGGGGGCGAACAATTGAATATGTACGTATCTCCTTGACAGAGGCTTGCAATTTTTGTTGCCCCTACTGCAGGCCGGAAGAGATTACTCCGGAAAGCCAACATAATTTAGTCAGTGCTGATGAGTGGATGGTTATTCTCGAAGCCTATCATCGCCTTGGGGTGCGTGCTTTACGGCTTACCGGCGGTGAACCTTTGCTGTATCCCCAGTTGGAAGAGCTTTTGCAGCGCGTAGCAGCTACGGGATGGTTTGAAGATATTTCAATGACTACCAACGGTAGCTTGCTGGCACCAAAGGCAAAACGGCTTCGTCAGCTCGGCTTGAGTCGCGTTAATATTAGCTTGGATGCCGTGGATGAAACGACCTTTGATGCGCGCACAGGTCGGCGCGGACAAATGGCAAATGTGTTGGCCGGTATCGAAGCCGCCCTGCAGGCAGGCTTTGTGAATGTAAAAATCAACACCGTTCTCATGGAGTCCTTGTCCGATGATTCGGTACGAGCGCTGTTGGCGTATATCGATAGATGGCCTGTTATTTGGCGTTTTATCGAATACATGCCCTTCCAAGGCGATACGTTTAAGGGACCGTCGTTTGAAGAATGGCGTGCGCAATTGGAACGACTTACCGGTGGCGAGCTTCGTGAAGTGCGTCATGTGCATGGCTTTGGGCCGGCGTCCTATTATGCGTTGCCGAACGGTCGCGAGGTAGGATTTATCTTTCCCATGAGTCATAGCTATTGTGATTCCTGTAATCGTGTACGCATGACGGCGGATGGCAAGTTGCGGCTTTGCCTGTTGCGGGATGACGAAGCGGACATTGCCCGACAGGTGCGACAAGGACTGGATAGTGAGGCACTGGCTATGTATATTGCAGAGGCCTTACAGCTGCGCAAGGAAAAGCATGATGGTATAAGTATGGACACACCGCAGCGAGAAATGTGGCGTATCGGCGGTTAGGTTATCGTTGAAAGGGGAACGCAATGCGGCAATACATATATGGTGTTGATGAAACCGGTCGGACGGTGCAGGGCTATGAACTGAGCAATGAAGAGATAATGGTGCGTTTCATTGATTACGGCGCGCGACTGACAGATTTTATTGTAAGACCGTTAGCCCGTAATATTGTATTGGGATTTCCTTCGCTAGAAGGCTATCTTCACGACGGGGCATCCTTAGGAGCTACCGTAGGACGTGTGGCCAATCGCATAGCGGATGCGTGCTTTACGATTAACGGCAAGACGTATTCCTTTCTCCCCAATGATGGGACACATCTTCTGCACAGCGGATCTGCCGGACTGGGAACGGCCCTATGGCACCAAGGAAAGTTACCTCCGGGTGTTTCGACAGTCATGAATGATGCCGATGACAGTGTATGTCTTACGGTGACTATGTCCGGTGAGGTAGATGGGTTTCCCGGCGATGCAGAGGTCTACATGATGGCCGGTCTTTATGGTAAAGAGCTGCGGTTAACCTATTATTATCGGACTACCGAGGATTCGGTGGTAAATATAACCAACCATAGTTACTTTAATCTCAATGGCACCGGCGATATATTGGATCATGAGGTGCGATTGTATGCGGCACACTATGCGCCGTTTGGACGACCGCAGATTCCCGACGGTTCCATAGTTACGGTGAAGGGAAGTCCCTTTGATTTTACGGCGTGGCAGCGGATGGGGCGGCAGCTTCATAGGTATGCGAAGGAGCTGGCGTTGTATCGTGGTTACGATCATCATTATGTGACGCAGCCTCCGGCGATGGATATGCCGTGCGGATCCTTTCGTACGTGTGATATCATGCTGACCATAAGCTCCGATGCGCCGGGCTTTCAGTTGTATACGGGAAACTGGTTGGATGATGCGGCAGGCCGTGAAGCGTATGGACCTTATGCGGGCATATGCATTGAGCCGCAGTTTATTCCCAATGATGTAAATTTACCTGCATTTCGTCAATCGTTAACAGAGAAGGGGCGTTGGTATAAACGGACCATTGCGTATACGGTGGATACTTCTATGCCGGAGTAAATAATAAATGCGTATCGAGTACATACATATAGCGAAACGAACAAGTACATGCAAATGTGTCTTGTATAGCGATAGGTGTAAAAAAAGGATTGCTGTAGAAATTGATATAAAAAGGACGGCTGACCGATTAGGTTGGCTGTCCTTATTTATTTTTCTTAAACTGGATATACACATAGATACAAAAGTAAGGTACTATGTACCTACAGGAATTGAGAAAAAGGAGCGATGTATATGTCACAGTTAGCAGAAAAATTAGATACTCATACAGGGGCATCGTCATTACACACCACAAAGCGGTTAACCGTAGCCGCCGTCTTCATGGCTATGAATATTGCCCTTAGTTCGGTGAGCGTACCGGTACCGGGCGGTCATTTATATGTAAACGATATTGTCATTTGTTTGGCAGCGTTGCTGTTTACACCGCGGGAAGCATTTTTCATCGGCGGTGTAGGTGCGTTCTTAGGTGACTTCTTCTTTTATCCGGCACCTATGTTTGTTTCCCTCGTTACGCATGGATTGGAAGCCTATGCGGTATCGTCGTTGGTAGCGCGTACCGGTTGGACACGATCAAAGCTGTGGGTGGCTTTTGCATTATTGGTGGGAGCCGTTATCATGGTTACCGGCTATTCCTTGGGGCGTGCTTTCGTGTACAGCACACCGGAGTATGCGTGGATTAAGCTGCCTTTTGAAATACTCCAAGCCGGTATCGGTGTAGTGGTAGCGTACTTCGTATATTTCTTCACCGGATTTTACGGGTTATGGCAGTCGTACTGGAAGCGATAATAGAGAGCGCGATTTCTTTTTACAGAGGGATACTTCTTTTGGCAGGGCGTCGTCTCTTTTTACAGAGAGATATTTCTTTTTAGAAACCTTGTATTTCCATTTAACCCCCAATTTATTCCATTCATCGTAAAAGCGTTTACGACCTCCCCCGATATAGAGTAGAATGCGTACAGGTAGAAAAACTACTACGGAATCATACGTAACTACATGTATTGGAGGAGGCTTTTTAGACATGGAAATGAATGGCTTGTATCTAGTTATCGTTTCAGCCTGTGTCTTGATGATTGCCTATCGTTTGTATGGTGCTTTCATCGCAGCAAAAGTTTTAACTGTTAATAAGTATCGCGTTACGCCGGCCGTTGCCATCAACGATGGTGTTGACTATGTGCCGACGAACAAGTGGGTAACCTTTGGTCAGCACTTTGCGGCGATTGCCGGTGCCGGTCCGTTGGTGGGTCCCGTTATTGCGGCCCAATTCGGTTACTTACCGGGAGTGTTGTGGATCTTGATCGGTTCTGTATTAGCCGGTGCGGTTCACGATTTTGTATTGTTGTTCGCCTCTGTTCGTTATAACGGTAAATCGATTGCCGATATTGCGAAGGGGGAAATTTCCAGTGTAGCCGGTATCGGCACGATGCTTGCTACGTTGTTCTTGCTCATCATCACGATGGCAGGGATGGCAGCGGTAGTTGCCAACTCGTTGGAGAACTCTCCGTGGGGTTTCTTCACGGTAAGTATGACGATTCCTATCGCCGTATTCATCGGTATTTATCTTCGTTGGTTGCGCCCCGGTAAAATCAGAGAAGCTACAATTATCGGTGTAGCTATGATTTTGGCCGCTGTGTTCTACGGTCCTGATGTGGCTGCTTCTTCGTGGGCACCGTACTTCACGTACGATCGTCAGTCCATCGAAGTTATGTTGGCTGTATACAGTTTCTTTGCAGCTGCGTTGCCGGTATGGCTCTTATTGGCACCGCGCGGTTACTTATCTACGTACATGAAAGTAGGTACCATCGGTGCGTTGGCATTGGGAATTATTGTTGTAATGCCGGTGATTCATATGCCTGCCTTCTCCGACTATGTATGGGGCGGCGGTCCGGTATTGAGTGGTTCCGCGATTCCGTTTGTATTTATCACCATTGCTTGTGGTGCGTTGTCCGGTTTCCATGCTACGGTATCCACCGGTACAACTCCTAAAATGATTACGAATGAAAAAGAAATGCTTCCTATCGGGTATGGTGCTATGCTTACCGAAGCGTTCATCGCTATGATGGCGTTAATCGCAGCTACCAGCCTTAACCCGAATGATTATTTTGCAATTAACTCTACGGCAGAAACCTTCTCTGCCTTGGGCTTGTCCGTTCATGAATTACCGCAGTTGTCCCAGATGGTAGGCGAAGACTTGATGCACCGTCCGGGTGGTGCCGTTTCCTTGGCGGTAGGTATGGCTCATATCTTCTCGAAGATTCCGAGCATGGCACAGCTCATGGGTTACTGGTATCATTTCTGCATCATGTTCGAAGCACTGTTCATCTTGACATTGATCGACACCGGTACTCGTGTAAGTCGTTACATGGTACAGGAACTCTTAGGTTTTGCGTTCCCGAAAATGCGCGATGCCCATTGGACTCCGGGTGTATATATCGCTTCCTTCTTGGTATGCGTAACGTGGGGTTACTTGGTATTGCAGGGTAACATCGGTACGATTTGGCCGCTCTTCGGCGTATCCAATCAGCTGCTTGCTACAATGGGTCTGGCTATCGGCACAACGGTTATCATGCGTCTCGGTCACCAGCGCTATGCATGGGTAACGGCTATCCCGTGTGTGTTCATCGCTGTAATTACCGTTATGGCTGACTATCAGAACGTATTCGGCAGCTACATGCCACAAGGTAAATACATGCTCGTAGTAGTAAGTATTATCATGTTTGCTCTTGTAGCCTTAGTAATGGTAGAAGCTGTTCGCAGCTGGATCCGTTTGGCAAAAGAAAAACCGGACTATCGTACGTCGAAAGAAATCGAAGAGGAAACGCTGGAATCCATGGATCCCGGTATGGTAGCGAATATGGAAGTAGGTCGCGACTAAGATCGGATTATGACCAAGACTGAATTGTGACTTGGTTTGATAAAGACGGACGAGATTGTCCATCTATACATTAAGAGCTGTAGCCAGTGAGGTAGAGAACTCATTGGCTACAGCTCTTTTATGTGTAAGTTATGTAATTGTTGTAGATATATAAGGGATACAGCCATCGACCGCCGTTGTTGACCACAGGCATCGAAGGGTGAAGATAGAATACGACGTTGACTTAGCCGATGCCTAAAATTTCTTTAATTAATTTTACCTGCGCTTTGCTTACGGGAATGTCGATAAGCTCTTCGCCTTTGGCCGTCTTATTGGGAAGTCGTAACCAATAGGTACCTTTAAACCAAGGCACTACTTCGCGCACACGGTTTAGATTGACAATGTAACTGCGGTGCACGCGGTACAGGGTAGTTCCTTTGACCCGTTCTTGAATATCGGCTAATGTCTTGTTGGAGCTGTAAATACCGGTGGTGGTATGTACTTCTAAGCGACCGGATTCGCCGGTAATAAAGTAGATGCTGTCCAGATCGATTAAAAGAATATGGGCGCCGTTATCTACGGCCAGTTTATTAGGACGCGGCATGAGGGGCTCATCGGCATCATCCCGCAAGACTTGATGCGCACGTTGGATGGCCTTGGTCAGGCGCTCTTCTTCTATGGGCTTTACCACATAGTCCAAGGCCTGTAGCTCGAAGGCTTGCAAAGCATATTCGTCATAGGCTGTGGCAAAAATGATAATACTGTTTGGCGATATATCGTGAATGACCGATGCGATTTCAAGGCCGGATAGGCCCGGCATATGAATGTCGAGAAAGATAAGATCCGGCTGAGATTTCGTTATGAGCGAAATTGCTTTGGTTGCCGTATCGGCTTCACCGATGATATGAATAGCATCGGCGTGATTGGTTTCCAACATGTAGCGCAGCTCATCGCGGGCCGGCTTTTCATCGTCTACGAGAATGGTGCGTAGCATAGTAAACCTCCTTTTCGTTTAAATGGTAGAGATGTGACGACGGGTGGCTTCCTCCGGTAATTCGCGGGGAAGGCGAATGGTAATTTGTGTACCTTCCTCCGGTTCGGAGGTAATGGACAGGCCGTATTTTTTGCCATATATTCCTTGTAGGCGTTTATGCACATTACTGATGCCGATATGCCCTTCCGGGGGATGCTCCAAATAATAGGTCGGATCGTTGTCAAAGCCTACGCCGTCATCGATAACAGTTATGACCATGTCATCGCCGTCGACAGCACCGAGAATAGATATGGAACCGCCTTCCTCGCGGGGCTGAAGACCGTGTTTAATGGCGTTTTCGATAATGGGCTGCAGCGTTAGCGAGGGAATACCGTAGGCGAATAGCGCCGGATCGATGGTGTGCGTTACAAATAAGCGATCCCCGTGACGAGCCACGGCAATTTCCAAAAAGGCGGACACCTGTTCCCATTCCTTTTGAAAGGAAATGATGCGTCCCGTATACTGCAAGGTGAAGCGGAACAGCTGGGAAAATTTAATCAACAGTCGCCGTGCTGCTTCGGGATTGGTGCGGATAAGGGACGAAATAGTGTTCAAGGTGTTGAATAAAAAATGTGGATTAATCTGGGTGTGCAAGGCCTGCATTTTTGCCTCTTCCGTCAGCTTGGCTTGGCGATCGATTTCCGTCAACTCCAGTTGTGTGGAGAAGAGGTCTGCCAGTCCTTGGGCAAAGGCAATATCCGATGCATCGGGAATGCGAGACGGCTCGGTGTAGTACAGCTTTAAAGAGCCGATGATGGTATCCTTAATGGTCAAGGGCACGACAAGGGCACTTTGTAAGGTACAATGGGGGACGTTACAACCGATTTCATCGTGGTTATAGGCAATGTGAATTTTACCGGTGCGCAAGGATTCTACAGTTACACTGGTTAACGGATGCGGACGCTCTGGACCGTGATGATTGGCTTCGGCCCCGATATAGGCAAGGACGCGCTCTGTGTCCGTAACGGATACGGCGGCGTAGGCGGTGTGCTTTTTGATGATCTTAACCACAGCAGTGGCCGTGTCCGGTGTTAAACCTTGGCGCAGATAGCTTACGCTTTGTCGGGCAATAGCCAATAAGCTTTGGCTTTGGCTGGCCTTTAAAATTTCTCGGCGGTGCATACTGTCCTTGATGATTTTTATGAAAAGTGATAAGCCGATGGAGTTGGCAATTGTCATGGGCAGAGCGATTTCGCTGACCAAATGATAGGCTAAGGCAAAAGGGGTGGCAACGAGCAAAATAATTGTCATCTGCAACAGTTCGCCTATACAGCCGATGAGTAAAGCCCAACCGGCGGGAATGGGCGTACGCGGTGAGTAGCGGTAAATAATTCCGGCCAATAACCCTTCCAGAATGGAGGAAATGGCGCAGGCCAAGGCGGTAAAGCCGCCTAGAGAGTAGCGATGTATACCGGCTAACAGCCCGACGATACCGCCGATGCGCGGTCCGGCGATGAGACCGGCGGCCATGATGCCCACCATACGCGAATTGGCTAAGGCATCATCAATGGGAATGCCAGCGTAGGTACCGGCGATAGCAATGCCGGCAAAGATGATAATAAAGATGGTACTGTCCTTAGTTGACAGCTTGTGAGCAATCAGTCGATCGAAGAAGCGCATCTGTGATACAATAAGGCCTAATACAACGGCAATGCTGATACGCTTTATCATTTCAAAAAGTAATACTTCTACAGTCATAATGAGATATCCCTCGTGAATATACGAAATACAACATCAAGATGAAACCCGCATAATGTGGATATGCCTTGTAAGGTAAGGCATGGTTTGGTATCAGTATATCATATGAGAAAAGCGTATATCTAATATAAATTATAACTTGAGTTAAATTATCAAAATGTAGTACCATAAAGGTAATGAAATATTTCGTAGACAATACCGTACTTGTCATACCGCCGGAGCACAGACAAAATAATTGTGGGCGGTGCATGCTTGAGAGGTAATGATGGGGATACACAACTATATGCGGAGGTGACACTATGTGTTATTTTGAACTTATTAATAAAACAGGGCTTACTCGTTTTGGACAAGGCATGGAAGGGACGCTTCACTTTTTGGGGAGCCTCGTTATCCTGTTAAGTTTATTGCGATTAGGCGTATTCTGGTTGCTTGGCGTGTAAAAAAATAAAAGCCTTTAGGTTGTCTAAAACTGAACTGACCCTCGGTCGTTAGATGTTAGGTCTAACAATCGGGGGTCAGTTTATTAACGACAAATCCAAAGGCTTTTTTTATTTGGTTAACGACTTAGCGTCCTACCGGATTTTCAAGGGTACCGATATCGCTGATGGTAATGGATACTTTATCATCGTCTGCCAGGAAGCGAGGCGGTGTAAAGCCCATGCCCACACCGGCAGGGGTACCGGTGGCAATTACGTCACCGGGCTCGAGAGTAATGGAGCGACTTAACGTAGATACCAAGGTGGGGATGTCAAAAATTAAATCCGCCGTTGAACCGGTTTGGCGTAACTCGTCATTAACGTACGTATGAATTTCAAATGTTTTCGGCTGCTTATCGCCGATGAGAATGGCAGGTCCCATGGGACAGAAGGTATCCAGGCTCTTGCCCAACAGCCACTGACTGTGACGCTTTTGCAAATCTCGCGCCGTTACATCGTTGACGATGGTATAGCCGAAGATGTGATCGTACACTTCGTCCGCCGGAATGTGGGAGGCGCGTTTACCGATGATGATAGCCAATTCACCTTCGTAGTCTACCTGTGAGGTAGTATCTTCGTGCAGGCGAATCGTTTTGCCCGGGCCGATAACGCTGGTCGGCAGCTTGGAGAAGAAAATGGGATGCTCCGGTACGGCTGCCTTTTCACGATCGAATTCGGCAATGTGTTCATCGTAATTTTTGCCGACGCAAATTACATTTTTATTCATAGTCAGCGGGGCTTCCAAGGTTACCTCGCTTAGGCGATACGGCTCGGCCATCGGCGTTTCGCGATGCTTTTGCAAGGTGGACGCCAATTGCAGAATCCCTTCGTCACCTTCACGGATAAGTTCATCCAAGGTTTCCGGGAGAAACGAGAAATACGCTTCTTCTAAATCGGCGGCCCCCAAAATCGTCTGTGTTTCGTCGTCGATAACGCCCCACTGACGAAAGCCGTTTGCGGTTGTAAAGGTAGCAACCTTCATACTTGTCAACTCCTCTTATTTTTCCAAAAGTTTAATTTTTTTCAGCAGCCATTTTTCACAGCTTTTACGGTCGTTGAAAAAGCGCAAATCGCGTTCGTTCTTATAGTTAATGTAGAGGCCGTAAATAAAAGGTACTACCGTATCCGGTGCCATGTTAAATTTATCAATGGCCAAATAGGTACCCGGTTCCGTTACTGTTTCTAATTCTTCGAATGGGATTTCTCTGATGCTGAATGCTTCTCCGTTGGCACGGCGTCTTGTTCTCTTAGGCACAAGACTGAAGGTCTTTTTCAGACCGTGTTCGTCAATGGTCAAGAAAACAGGAAGATCCGGGTCATAGTCAGCAATCAGCTTTACGAGTATGCTCTTTGCCTCCCGTAGGGTGATTTCTTTCTCATCGATTTGTTCTAATACTGACATAGTCCAATCCTTCTCTTTCTTTAAGATACATGTTTCTTTTGTACTGTTTATACTAGTGGATAAGGAAATTACATACCTAGCGGTATTATATTTCATATCATTAGTATAGCAGATGAGCGCGGTTAAACAAAGTATATTCAGTATATAAGTATATAAATTTTATAGGCAAACGTAGCCTAAGAAGAGTGAATATGTGTTATAATAGTACATCATATGTCGTATATGGCCACCGGCTGTAGACGATACTAAATGAAAAAACAGAGAGTTACGATTGGAGGGATTACCATGGGAAAACCGTTGGTTGTTGTACCGGGGTTGGTGCGTAAGGATGCCATTGCCTACTTAAGTGAACATGTAGAGGTAAGACAGTGGACGGAAAAGACGCCGATGCCACGGGAAACATTAAAGGAATGGCTCCGTGAAGCAGATGGACTTTGGAGTATTAATAATGTATCCGTTGATGCGGACTTAGTGGCGGATGCGCCGAAGCTGAAGGTGATAGCCCAAGCTTCTGTTGGCTATGATAATGTTAAGGTGGATGATCTTACGGCTAAGGGAATTCCCTATGGCAATACACCGCATGTGTTGACGGAAACGGTGGCTGAGCTGGCCTTTACCTTAGTGGCGACAGCGCGTCGTCGCATACTGGAAAATATGGAGTTCGTTACATCCGGCCAGTGGGCACAGCGTCCGTCGAATATTAAGGGGCGTGATTTGAGTCGCACCACGCTAGGGATTATCGGTATGGGCAATATCGGTTTATCAATTTCCCGCCGGGCTCGTGCCTTCGGTATGACTGTTATTTACCATAATCGCCATCCTCGTAAGGACGATCATTTGTATATGATTGAATATCGTGATATGGACAGCCTGCTTCGGGACAGTGATGTGGTGCTGGTTGTGACGCCGCTTACGGAAGAAACGTATCACATGATGAATAGGGAAGCGTTCAAAAAAATGAAAAAGGATGCCTTGTTTGTTAATGTGGGACGCGGTAAAATTGTAGATACCGATGCATTGGTGGATGCCTTGAATGAAGGTGACATCGATTATGCTGCATTGGATGTAACCGATCCGGAGCCGTTGCCGCCGGACCATCCGTTACTGAAGACCGGTAAGGTGTTGGTTGTACCGCACATCGGATCCTTTACGGACAGAACTCGTAAGGACATGGCCTTTTTAACGGCGGATAATATTATAAACGGCGTGCAGCAAAAACCGCTGAAAACATGTGTGAACGAAGAAATCAATTATAAGGAGTAAGGGCTTCGCCAAGGCGTGGCCGCATATAGGAGGAGATTACGGTTGGAAACGACAAATGAGGCAGTAAATTTTATTGAAGCCATCATCAACAAAGACAATGAAGAGGGGACGTACGGCAAGCGTGTACACACTCGTTTTCCGCCGGAGCCGAACGGCTATTTGCATATCGGCCATGCCAAATCGATTTGCTTGAACTTCGGTCTCGGTGTGACATATGGCGGGAAAACCAATTTGCGCTTTGATGATACCAATCCGGTGAAAGAAGATGTAGAATACGTACAGTCTATTGAAGAAGATGTAAAATGGTTGGGCTTCCAGTGGGATAAGGAGCCGTACTATGCATCCGATTATTTCGATAAGCTCTATGACTATGCGTGTGTGTTGATTAAAAAAGGTAAAGCCTATGTCGACGACCAGACACCGGAACAGATTAAGGCCAACCGCGGTGATTTTGCTACGCCGGGGACGGACAGCCCTTACCGTAATCGTTCGGTAGAGGAAAATCTCCGGTTGTTTGAAGAAATGAAGGCCGGCAAATATAAAGATGGCGAAAAGGTGTTGCGTGCTAAAATCGACATGGCATCACCGAATATTGTTATGCGCGATCCTGTATTATATCGTATTTTACATACCGAACATCATCGTACGGGAAATAAATGGTGCATTTATCCGATGTACGATTATGCGCATCCTGTAAGTGATGCTATCGAACGCATTACGCATTCTATCTGCACCTTGGAATTTGAAGTGCATCGCCCGCTGTATAATTGGGTATTGGAAGATTGGGACGATACGGAAAAACCACAGCAGATTGAATTCGCTCGTTTGAATATCACCAATATGGTTATGAGTAAGCGCAAGCTGCGTCAGTTGGTAGAGCTCAAGCTGGTCAGCGGCTGGGATGATCCTCGTATGCCTACCATTTCCGGCTTACGTCGTCGTGGCTATACGCCGGCGGCAATTCGTGATTTTTGTCAGCGTATCGGCGTGGCTAAAGCGGATAGCATCGTAGATGTAGCCCTTCTCGAATTCTGCATTCGCGAAGATTTAAAAATGAAAGCGCCGCGTCAGATGGCAGTTCTCGATTCGGTGAAGGTTGTTATTACCAACTATCCGGAAGGTCAGCAGGAAATGTTGACATTGGAAAACAATCCTGAAAATGAAGCTATGGGCAGTCGTCAAGTAAGCTTTAGCCGAGAAATATACATTGAACGGGCAGATTTTATGGAAGAACCGGTGAAGAAATTCTTCCGCCTGGCTCCGGGCAAGGAAGTCCGCTTGAAGGGTGCGTATATTATTAAGTGCGAAGATGTAGTGAAGGACGCAGATGGTGTTATCACGGAAATCCATTGCACGTATGATCCGGAAAGTCGCAGCGGTTCCGGTTGTCAGCGTAAAGTAAAAGGTACTTTACATTGGGTTGATGCCGCTACGGCAGTGGATATGGAAGTACGTCTATATGATTACTTGCTTACGAAGAGCGACGATGAAACGCCGGATAAAGACTTCTTAAAACAAATCAATCCAAATTCGCTTACGATTTGTCAGGCAAAAGGCGAACAGGCATTTGCTGCGACAAAGCCGGAAGACCACTTCCAGTTCTTGCGTCAAGGTTATTTTGTAACGGATAAGGACAGTACGGAAAATCATATTGTAATGAATCGTATTGTCGGTCTTCGCGATTCGTGGGCTAAGATGCAGAAAAAAGGATAAAAGGCGGGGAGTACATGATGAATTACAAAGCGTGGTGTTGTGCCGTGTTGTTGGCGGGAGCACTTACGGCAAGCAGTGTCCAGGCTGCGGGCTTGCGCACTGTGGAGTTATCGGCTAAGGACGTGCCTGCCGGTTTTACAGCAGGATCTACGGAAGGCAAGGCGTTATTTGTAGGTCGTACAGATATGACGGCAAGAGCAGCCTTTATGGATATGGGGTTGCTGAGCGCCCATTCGTTTCTGCTGAATTACAAGGATAACGATGTCGTTAAGTATGCGTGGATCGGCGATGTACGCCTTGGTGAGCAGGGCTTGCAACGGCTTGGGGTTAACGGATCAATGCCGGTAATTTCAGCACAGGGCAAAGATTTGGAGGCTAGCTCTTTGCCTGAAGTAGCGGCGGTAATAAATAGCGGCCGTGCCAATATCTTGGCGCCATATACTGTAGTTGAACCGTTAAAGGAAATAAAAAAGGGACTATATACAGGTACCTTACAAGTGGCGACCACTGAAAAAGGGGTTACCTATAAAGAGGTATTGCATATGGTGGTATATGACAATATTTACTTCGGTCCAACCTTGCGTATCTTGGCAATTGCCGGTGACGATGATGCTCTGTTATGGCCTAAACTGCAACAGATGATGAATGTAACCAAGTGAGCGGCTACAAAGCGTCTCTAATAATATAAGAAAAGCGATAGCGCAGATAATGCGGTATCGCTTTTTATATAGACTGACATGTATCAAAAATGCATACCTCTATGCGATTAAGTAAATGAAAATAAATATCAATTATATTGACATAATTATGGTTTGGTTGTATGATTAAGCCAGAAGATGATTAGAAAATAATTGTTTTCCTAAAAATCTCATATGATAATAATATGAGATTAATTATCAGATAAATCCGGATTTACTAGTATGACAGGCCATGAGAGCAAGTGTTCTCCGAATATATGACGAAGGCAGGTAGATCATATGATAAACTTGGTAGAATATATTATCGGTTATCATTGTGCACCGGCAATACGGGGAATAAAGGTAGCAAACCTTGTGGCGATACCACGTAATGTAGATACAATGGTGGCATCTGTATTGTCTGACTATAATACACAATTTAATCCGAAGGGCTTGCATTTTTACGAGCTTTGTCATTGCAAAGAGCGGCGATTACTCTTGGTGTATCGCAAGAAGATGTTGGATGACTACTTGCGGCAACCCGGTCATATGGCGTTTTTGAAGCGCTATGGCTATGATGCGAGGGAATCGCTAGAGGCATGGTTAGTGCGTTTGCGACGGCGCGTGGAAACAGAGGTTGATTTTCCTCACGAAATCGGCTTGTTTCTCGGCTATCCGTTGGTAGATGTAAAAGCCTTTATTGCCTCGAAAGGAAACGGCTATAAGCTGTGCGGTGAATGGAAAGTGTATGAAAATCAGGTGTCGGCAATGCGTTCGTTTTACTGCTTTCGCGTTTGTCGCGAGTTCTGTCATACAGAACTGTTAAATGGAAAGGCATTAGGCGCATTAGTTGCGGCCACTGCGTGCTAGTAATAAGGAGGTAACAACAATGATTGGTGTAATTTATTGGTCCGGTACAGGTAATACGGCTGCTATGGCGGAAGCGGTAGGCAAAGGAATTGCTGCAGCCGGTCAAGATGTAGTTGTAAAATCTGTTAGCGATGTAACGGTGGATGAAGCAGCCGCTTTTGATAAACTCGCATTAGGTTGTGCCGATATGGGTGCAGAGCAGTTGGAAGATATGGAATTCGAACCGTTCTACAACGAATTGGAAGGTAAACTTAGTGGTAAGAAGGTTGTGCTCTTCGGCTCCTATGGCTGGGGCGGTACATGGCTTGATGATTGGGCAGAACGCGTAAAAGCAGCCGGCGGTGAAATTGTTGCCGATAATGTAGCTATTTTAGGTGCACCTGATGACGATGGCAATGCGCAGTGCGAAGCTCAGGGCAAAGCATTGGCTGAAGCATAAAAGCATCGGACGCTGATATAAGAATAAACTGCGATGTGGATATATCATTAGCCATCGTATCGAGTTGTTAATGATAGAGTAATTACATTGTGTACATGTGTAAAACAGTATTAACTGTACAAGCACAATACAAAAATAAAACATACATATAAAATATAAAACCCCTGCAATGTGTGGAGATGGGATATACCGTAACCATACTTCGCAGGGGTTTTGTTTATCGTTATGTATTAAAGAATATATTTCGTGTACTATGACGCGATATATTCCAAGCAGCTTATGCTAAGGGGAGTAGCTGATTATATAGGCAGTTTATTCTAAGGAGAGTAGCCGCATACATAAATGGTGTAATATGTTTTATTTACTATGTTCCGCTACGAATTCACCGATGCGCTGTAAAGCGATGGCGATTGTTTCACGGGATGATGCATAGGAGCAACGAATTCGATTCTTGCCGCATACACCGAAGGCAGAACCGGGGACAACGGCTACATGCTTGGTGAGGAGCAGTTGTTCGGCAAATTCTTCATCACTAAGTCCGGTAGAAGAAATATCGGGGAACACGTAGAAGGCACCTTGCGGCACGGCTACCGGTAATCCCATTTTTTTGAAGCCGGTGACGATGAGTTCGCGGCGGGCTTTGTATTCATTGCGCATATCAATCACCGCATCATCACATTCGGTTAAGGCTGTAATGGCTCCGTGTTGAATTGGGGTAGCCGGTGCAACAATGCTGTACTGATGAATTTTAATGGCCGCATCGATTACTTCGTGAGGGGCACACATAAAGCCGATACGTAATCCCGTCATAGCATAGGCTTTGGAGAAGCCGTTAAGGATGACGGTGCGCTCTTTCATACCGGGAAGAGACGCAATACTTACATGGGTGGTGTCATAGGTGAGTTCGGAATAAATTTCATCGCTTACAACAATAAGGTCGTGTTTCTTTACTACTTCTGCAATACCTTCTAAATCCTGACGCGTTAAAATAGCACCGGTGGGGTTGCTGGGGTAGCCCATGAGAAGAACGCGTGTCTTCGGTGTAATGTGTTTTTCTAGCGCAGCCGGTGTCCATTTAAAGCCTTCCTCCAGGGTAGTGGGAACCATGATGGGATTGGCTTGCATGAGATGAACCTCTGCCGGATAGGCCACGTAGGACGGATCGGGAATGAGTACATCGTCACCGGGATTAACCAAGACGCGAAGTGCTAAATCAATGGCTTCGCTGGCACCGATGGTGAGCATCATTTCATTTTCGGTGTAGTCAACGCCGTAACGACTGTGGTACCAATGACGAATGGCCGTGCGCAACGGCAATAAACCGGCGTTGGCGGTATAATTTGTTTCCCGCCGTTCCAAGCTGGCAATACAGCTGTCGATGACTTTAGCCGGTGGTGCGTAGTCGGGTTCGCCGACGCAAAGAGAAATTACGTTATCAATGGACATAGCCATTTCCCAGAATTTGCGAATTCCCGAAGGGGGTAATGTTTGTGCTGTTGTTGAAAGTTTTGTAGTCCAATCCATGAAATTCACCTCGTTGTTTGTATTCGTTGACAGTGAGCACTGTCAACGGGGTAAAAATAGTTCTGTGTACAACAGTGTACCATAAAAAAACAATTACGGATAGAATTTCATTAGTCGCCGTGATGGACTGGAAAGTGTGATATAATAATGAATCATACCGCCGGAGATGTGGGCGGTCATAAGGAGTGATACCATGGATGCACTGGATACAGAGCGATTTACGGTTACATATCAAATAGAGGCCGATACCTATGAAGAGGCCAAGCAAATTGCGTGGAGCGTGCAGGTGGAACAGACCATCGAGTTTCCGTACGAGCGTTTGCAATCAGAATATATTCGCGACCATGTAGTGGGACGGCTCGTTTCTTTGGATGCGGTCGACAGCGGAGGGTATCGTGCGGTAATTTCCTATGCCGATGCGTTGACTGCCTATGAAGCGACACAATTTTTAAATGTAGTGTTCGGGAATTCTTCATTGCAGCCTCATATATGGGTAGTAGATATACATATATCGGAAGGATTGGCAAAGGCTTTTGGAGGTCCTCGCTTTGGCTTGGACGGACTGCGTAGGTTGTGCCATACGCCGCGACGGGCTTTGATGCAGGCGGTTATCAAACCGATGGGGACACCAACGGATGAGTTGGCCTCTATGTGTCGGGCGTATGCATTGGGCGGAGCCAATGTGATTAAGGATGATCATGGAATTACCAATCAAAGCTTTGCGCCTTTCAAGGAACGGGTGAAGCGTTGCGCAGCGGTAGTGCATGAAGCCAATGCCAAGTCCGGAGGTCATACATTATATGCGGCGAATGTATCGGCTGATGGCGAAGCCGTATTGGAGCGTGCGCATTTTGCTAAGGAAGCCGGCGCAACGGCGTTGATGGTGGCACCGGCCCTGACGGGACTCGGTTGGCTGCAACGATTGGCGAAGGATGAAAGCTTAGGATTGCCGTTGATTGTGCATCCGGCGATGATGGGGGGCTTTGCATTGCCCGGTACGTCAGGCATTGCGGATTATTTGTGGATTGGATTTTTGCCGCGTCTCTTCGGTGGTGATATGCCCATTTTTGTATCGTACGGCGGACGCTTTACGTTTACGGCAGAGCAGTGTAAACGAATTCATGAATATATAAGCCGACCGATGCCGGGGTTGCGGGCAGCCTGTCCTTCCCCCGGGGGCGGTGTGACGGAAGCACGTTTGCCGGAGCTGTTGCAACTATACGGTAACGATACCATGTTTTTAGTAGGCGGCGATATGTTTCGACGAGGCAATGATTTGGAAAGCAACATGCGCTTCTTTGTGGATATGTTGGAACAGCTCAGTGTGTGATGTGATGTATCGCATACAAACAGTTTAGACGTGTAAAGCCAATACATAAGTAAGGCAAATACATAAGCAAAGCAGATACAAGAGTTGTTAAGGAAATACATAATTAGTATTGAAGGATGGATGAGAGAAGGAGAAGATATGACGGAAGAATTGGAGGCTAAAGTAGCAAAACTGCTGAACAGCTTACGTTCCATGGGAAGCGCTGTGGTCGCTTTTTCCGGCGGTGTAGATAGTACATTTTTAGCGGCTGCAGCCAAACGGGCATTGGGGGATAAGGCTCGGGCATTTACCGTTAGCTCGCCGACGTTGCCGGAACGGGAAATCGAGGATGCCAAGCGATTTGCCGCCATGATTGGTATTGACCATACCATTGTGGAAATTGACGAACTGGCTATGCCGGATTTTGTACGCAATGACTCACAGCGTTGCTATTATTGTAAAAAGAATAGATTTTCGCAATTGATTGATTGGGCGCACCGCGAGGGAATCAATGAAGTACTGGATGGTGGCAACCTCGATGACACCAAGGACTACCGACCGGGTATGCGAGCCTTGGAAGAACTCGAGGTGGTGCGAAGTCCGCTTCTTGAAGTCGGCTTTACCAAGGCGGATATCAGAGCGGCCGCCAAGGCGTGGGGACTTGAGGTATGGGACAAGCCCAGCTCCCCTTGCTTGGCCACGCGGGTACCGTACGATCATGTGATTACACGAGAAGCGTTATCTATGATTGATGCAGGAGAAAATTACCTGCGTCGTTTCCTTGACGAGCCGTTTCGTGTGCGTTATCATGATGGTATGGCACGTATAGAAGTAAGCGAAGCGGAATTCGTAAAATTTACCGATTCTGCTTGGCGCAAACAGGTGCAAGAAGAATTTGATCATATAGGTTTTATATATGTTAGTGTGGACATTAAGGGTTTTAAGAGCGGCAATCTTAATCGACAGATTACCGAGTAGGAGGCTATCGTGGATTGGCATAGAATTCGATCGCAACAAGATGCTGATGAATTAATGAAGGTATTCAACGGATTTAGAAACTGTGTGTTAACAGAGCTCGACTATTTGAGTGGTGCCTATGTGCAACCGGCGTTGGCTATGTATCCGATCAATGCTAAGCGACGGGTACGCATGGTATTTCAGCGCCAAGATAAAAACTTGCCGGCCATTGAACTAGTATTTTGTGATACCAGCCGTTTAAATTTGGTACCGATCAGAACGAACTGTACGGCTGAAATTACCGGCGCTGTATTGGCTTACCAAGGAGGACGTCTGTATTGGGCAGACCGCGATGATTTTGTGATTGATAACATCAATAAAGACCCGGCAGTAAATCAGGCGACGTGGATTGAAGCAAAACGTGCGCAGTGGCGCGTTCTTAAAGATCATCTCGGCGCAGGCCATGTATATGAAGTAACAAAATAGGCAGATAAACGACGGGGTTGTCGAAGGCAATCCCGTTTTTTAGTCATAGAAAGGATGAGATGACACACCGTGGGGGAAGGAAATACGACAGCCTTTCAAGTGCATGTGTTGGCCAGTGGCAGTAAAGGCAATGCAACAGTAGTGGCTTATAAAAATACGTCTATCCTCATCGATGCCGGTATCAGTGCACGGCGAATTACGCAGGGAATGAAGGCACTGGGCTTGGATGCGGCTAAGCTGGCAGGTATTTTTATTACGCATGAGCATTCGGATCATATTGCAGGATTGTTGCAAATGGTCAAGCAATATGATGTGCCGGTGTTGACAAGGGAAGGGACTATGAAGGCACTTATTGGCAAACGGGTTGCCGGCCATCAGTCATTTACCGTTTTGACAAAGGCGAATATTACTGTCGGTGATATTTCGGTAGAGACGTTCAAGACAAAGCATGATGCAGTTGACTCTATGGGCATAAGCTGCTACGGCGGCTCCCATAAAATGACATTAATGACTGACACGGGTACGATTGACGATAGAATGTTGCGGGCAATGGATGAAAGTGACATGTTGGTGCTGGAAGCAAATTATGATCCGCAAATGCTGCGATACGGACCGTATCCGCCGGATTTAAAGCGCCGTGTTGCCGGTGAATACGGACACTTGAGTAATGAAAGTGCGGCGCAAGCATTGCTTATGATGAAACGCCCCGACAATTTACAGGTAATATTGGCGCATCGTTCGGAAAAAAATAATGCCGTACCGGTGGTGAACGATACGGTGCATCGACTTACCGGTGAAGTTGGATTGATTGAGGGGAAAGACTTTAGGCTACAACACGGACAACCGAAGGAATGTGTAAGTATGGTCGGACAGGAGGCTTGAGACGATGGATGGAAAGAAAAAAATTATTTTTATATTGATGGCAATTATTTTTGTTTTAGTTGGTGGAATCGGTGGCTACTTAACACATGAGTGGGCTGTGCCAACGACGCCGACTACGACGGCAAGCGATACCAAGAAGGAAATATCGGTACCTCTTACACCGGCGCGGGATACAGCCATTGTAAAAGCTGTTAAGAAGGCGGGCCCGGCGGTTGTAGGGATTACGACACGAGTTTACAACCGTGATATTTTTAATCGACAAGTATTAGTCGGTGAAGGCGTGGGATCCGGTGTTATTTTTGATAAAAAAGGGTATATAGTGACAAACTATCATGTTGTGGCACAAGCGACGGATAAAAAGGTAACGGTATCGCTCAGCGACGGAACATCGGTAGACGGTGCGGTCATCGGCGTAGATCCCACGACAGATTTGGCGGTTGTTAAAATCGATGGCAACGAGAATTTGCCGGTAGCCGAATTCGGCGATTCCGACAGCTTACAGGTAGGTGAGCCGGCCATTGCCATCGGCAATCCATTGGGTCTTGAATTCCAAGGAACCGTTACGGCTGGCGTTATTAGCGCGCTGCATCGCACGCTGGATATGGAATCGCAACGCTTTCCTCTCATTCAGACGGACGCAGCTATTAACCCCGGTAACTCCGGAGGGGCATTGGTTGATGCTGATGGAAAGGTCGTAGGCATTAACAGTGAAAAAATTGCGCATACCGGTGTAGAAGGCATGGGCTTTGCTATTCCGATTAATGAAGCCAAGACAATTGTTGATGAATTAATCAAAAATGGTTACGTGACTCGTCCGTACTTAGGGCTTGGCCTATTGGACAAAGAAGCGGCCGCTAAATATGGTGTCAAATTAAATGTCGATGGTTTGTATGTAGCACATGTATATGATAATGGCCCCGGTGTGGATTCGGGCATTAGACAAGGCGATTTTATTACGGCTGTTGATGGTAAGGCAGTCAATACAATGATGGCTATGAAGCAGCTGTTGGATGCGCATAAGCCGGGGGATACAGTGCAGCTCACGGTGCAACGGGGACAGGGTACAACGGAGCTTTCCATTACCTTAGATAAAATGCCACCGCCGGAAGCGTAAGGAGGTATCATGAAATTTTCTATACTTACCATAGGCAAGCTAAAGGAAGCCTATTTACGCGATGGAGTGGCAGAATTTGTTAAGCGCCTGCGCCCGTACGGCGGAGTTACGATTACAGAATTGAATGAAAGTAAAATCGGCGATAAACCCAGCGATGCAGATCGTCAACACGTGGTCGAAGAGGAAGGTGAACGCCTTTTAAAATTGGTGAATGACAGGAGTTGGCTTGTGGTACTGGATGTATATGGCAAGACTATGTCATCGGAAGCATTGGCAGCAAAAGTGGCGGAGCTGGAGCTCGATGGTATCAGCGAGATGACCTTTGTCATCGGTGGTGCCTTCGGGGTATCGGAGCAGCTGCGAAATGCTGCGCGGCTTCGCCTGTCGTTCAGTCCAATGACATTTACCCATCAAATGGTGCGACTGCTGCTGGTGGAACAATTGTATCGGGCATGTAAAATTAATCGTGGCGAACCATATCATTGGTAATATAATACAGAGGAGTGGAAACCGTGACAGAGGATATTATTTTATTGAAACAGCCGGCGTTACTATGGTCTGTGGAAACCATGTCTCCCGATGAAGCATATAGGCGCGACATTGACGAGGTGCGAATGCGCTTGCAGCAAATGGCGCAGCAAATAGCGTTACAGCATACTTCGTTGACGACAAAAGCAGAAACAGTACATGGGAATGAATACATAAAAGAACGTTTACTTACGATTGGCTATTCTGTAGAGGCTATTACATCGTATTGTGAGCTTTTATGCAGCTCGTTGCAGACCTATAAAGAAGCGTCATCCATGCTAAGCTTGCTTCGGGACAGTCAGCCAGTGTATGCAGAGCATCAGCTGAACTCATTGTTGGAACAAAATAGAGAATTTAATTCGCTACTTACCGATTTAAATTATTATGTCGTCTTGGTAGTCAATGCGTTGGTTACCGAGAATCGTTCGTTGGAGAACTTGATGCACAGCAGAATGGATGATACAACCGATCATGAGCAAGTAAACAATGAATATAAAGATTTTATTCGTCGCGGCTTAGAGCTTAATAAATCCTTGGATAAAAGGATTATGTATATTGATAGTCTGCTACGGGATATCCGGAAGCAAATGGCGGCCTCTCAAGTGAGCCGTTTAGAGGCACAGGTAGCGGAACGGCGCCGTAAAATCAACGAGCAACGATATCAAGCGAAAGTAGAAGATGTCCGTGATTATGAAGATTTGGAAGGTCAATATCGTCATAAATATGATGAAGAGGGTAATCTCATCGGTACGGAAGAAGGCGGAAGCGGCGGAAATCGTCAGGGTATTAAGGCTATTATTATTGCGATAGCACTGGTAGCTATCGTCCTTGTTGCGCATTACTTTATTACGTTGTAATGCGAAGTGATATATAGCAGGAAAAATAAGATATAGAGTAAATAAAAGGGATTTGGCGTAGGTGTGTCAAACTATAACAATATAGGACGATTAAATTACATATTTGGCTAGGTCCCAATAGAATCAAATTGAGAGGGTGACAACTATGAAAGTTAGTGAAGTAATGAATAAGTATCCTACTATTATAAGTCGTGATGGTACTATCAACGAAGCGGCGCAGTTGTTGGTGAAACATAATTTGACAGCTATTTCCGTTGTGGACGCACACAATAAGCTAGAAGGTATTATTACGGAAGGTGATTTGTTGTATAAAAAAGTACGGCCTCATGCACCGCATTATGTGAATGTACTGGGAGCAAGTATTTATTACAGCGGTATCGGCGAATACAACGCACAGTTTAAAAAGTTGTTGGCTACCCACGTAGCAGAATTAATGACGAAGGATGTTATTACCTGTCATCCGGAAACGGAAGTAGAAGAGGTAGTCGGTGTAATGTTGGAAAAACATTTGAAATCCGTACCGGTTGTTGATGAAGACAACTGCCTGCAAGGGGTAATCACGCGTCATGATATTATGCGATTAATCGCCAATGGGGAAGCGTAAGTGAATTAATTGCAATGCATGCAATTTTATGATAAGATTAGGAATGCAATATTAAATCTCAAAAATAAATTTGGGTAGTAACCCTTAAGGAGGACATATTTTCATGAACGTAACTGTAAATCCTGTTGATCAGCACAAGGTAACACTTACCATTGAGGTTCCGGCTAAAGAAGTGACAAAGGGCATTGCTCAGGCAGTAAAACGCATTGCCGGTCAGGTTAATATTCCGGGCTTCCGTAAAGGCAAAGCACCGCGCCGTATTTTGGAAATGAATTTCGGTAAGGATGCTATTTTGGAAGAAGCTTTTGAATTATTGGCAGGTCGTGCATATAATGAAGCATTGCGCGAACAGGAAATTGTTCCGGTTAGCGAACCTGAAATTGAACGTGTAACCTTTGAAGAAGGTAAAGATCTTGTATTTAAAGCGACTCTTACTAAACGTCCGGAAGTAACTTTGGGCGAATACAAGGGTCTCGAAGCTGAAAAACAGGATGCTACCGTTACCGATGAACAGATTCAGGAACAGTTGGATAACATCCGCAATCAGCAGGCTAAAATGGTTGTAGCCGATAAAGATGCTAAGCTTCAGAAAGATGATTTCGCAGTAATCGACTTTGCCGGTTCCATTGATGGTAAACCGTTTGACGGTGGTGAAGGTAAATCCTATCCGCTTCAGATCGGTTCCGGTAACTTTATCCCTGGCTTTGAAGATCAGCTCATTGGTCACGTAGCCGGTGATGACGTTGACGTTAAAGTAACGTTCCCGGAAGATTATTTTGTTAAGGAATTGGCTGGTAAGGAAGCTGTGTTTAAGGTACATGTACATGACATTAAACGCAAGGAATTGCCGGAACTTAACGACGAATTCGCTAAGGAAGCAAGCTCCTACGATACCATTGAAGAATTAAAAGCAGATCTTCGCAAAAAAATGGAAGAAGATGCAACGGGCCGAGCTATCGATGCATACAATGCTGCATTGATTGAACAGGCTGTTAAAAATGCAACAGTAGATATTCCGGAAATCATGGTTGACGATCGCGTTGAACAGATGATTCAGGAATTGGCTATGAATATGGAAAGCCGCGGTTTGAAACTCGACGACTACCTGAAATTCTCCAACAAAACATTAGAAGCTTTGAAGGAAGAATACAAGGCAAACGCAGCGGAAAACGTGCGTGCCGATTTAGTATTGGAAGCTATTGCTAAAGAAGAAAATATTCAGGTTACAACTGAAGACATGAATATGGAAATCTTCACGATGGCACAGAACTTCGGTGCAGATCCGAAGGAAGTTTGGAATATTATTGCAAAAGAAGGCCGTGTATCTATGTTGGCAAGCTCCGTAGCTCGCAAAAAAGCAGCACGTTTCATCATCGAACATGCTAAGGGTGCAGAAACGGCTAAGAGCGAAGAAGCTAAAGAGGAAGAAAAATAATTTCTCTGTCGCTATAGGTACATGGACAATGAGGTGTGAATCATGTATGTACCAATTGTAGTTGAACAGAATGGACGCGGGGAGCGTTCCTATGATATTTACTCCCGTTTGTTAAAGGACAGAATCGTGTTTCTGGGCGGCCCTATCAATGATGATGTGGCTAATTTGGTTATTGCACAGCTTCTGTTCTTGGAAGCGGAAGATCCGGATAAGGATATCCATTTGTACATTAACAGCCCCGGTGGTGTAGTAACTGCCGGTATGGCTATTTATGATACGATGCAGTATATTAAGCCGGATGTATCTACCATTTGTGTGGGATCGGCAGCGAGCATGGGTGCTGTTTTGTTAACAGCCGGCGCCAAGGGCAAGCGATATGCTTTGCCGCATGCACGCGTAATGATCCATCAGCCGCTCGGTGGTGTTCAGGGGCAGGCCTCTGAAATCGAAATTCATGCACGCGAAATTTTGCGTATGCGTGAAGAATTGAACGGTATTTTGGCATCCCATAGCGGTCAGCCTATCGATGTGGTAGCACGCGATACGGACCGCGATAACTTTATGAGTGCGGCGGATGCAGTAAAATACGGTTTGATTGACGAAGTATTGACGAGACCTTTGCCGAGTAATAAGTAATCGGGAGGACAAGAGTTGAAGAAGGACGAAAAAGAGACATTACGTTGTAGCTTTTGCGGACGTACTGGTGAAGAAGTGCGCAAGTTGGTAGCAGGCCCCAATGTATATATTTGCGATGAATGTGTGGAAGTATGTCAGCACATTATTGATGAAGAATTGGGCATGCAGGACGATGGCGGCTTTGCGCTGGAACACGTTCCGACGCCACACGAAATAAAGGAATACCTTGATCAGTATGTTATTGGTCAGGATGAAGCTAAGATTTCATTGGCCGTGGCAGTGTATAATCACTATAAACGACTCCAGATGGGAAACATGGTTGATGATATTGAATTGCAAAAGGCTAACATCCTTTTTATCGGTCCGACCGGGAGCGGTAAAACATTGTTGGCACAAACATTAGCAAAAATGCTTGAAGTGCCGTTTGCCATTGCCGATGCGACCAGTCTTACAGAGGCTGGTTACGTTGGCGAGGACGTTGAAAATATACTCTTGAAGCTGATACAAGCAGCGGATTATGATGTGGAGAAAGCCGAACGAGGTATTATTTATATTGATGAAATCGATAAAATTGCCCGCAAATCAGAAAACCCATCTATTACACGCGATGTATCAGGTGAAGGAGTTCAGCAGGCATTGCTGAAAATTTTGGAAGGCACAGTTGCGTCCGTGCCGCCTCAGGGTGGTCGTAAGCATCCACATCAAGAACTTATTCAGATTGACACTACTAACATTCTATTTATTTGTGGCGGTGCCTTTGATGGTCTTGATAAAGTGATTTCTAAGCGAACAGCAAAGAAAACACTTGGCTTTGGCGCAGATATTCAAAAGCAGGAGGAACGGGATGTAGCCTCCATTCTTAAGGAAGTAGTGCCGGAAGATTTACAAAAATTTGGTTTGATTCCGGAGTTCATAGGTCGATTACCGGTAACGGTAACGCTTGATCCACTTGATAAAGAAGGGTTAATTCGAATTTTAACGGAACCTAAAAATGCGTTAACAAAACAGTATGAAAAGATGCTGGAGCTGGATCATGTAACATTGACCTTTGAGGCTGATGCGTTAGAAGAAATTGCAGCGGAAGCACTGAAACGAAATACCGGGGCTCGCGGGTTACGGTCAATTATTGAAAAAGTAATGAAACGGGTTATGTATGATGTACCTTCTACACCAGACGTTACCGGTTGTGTTATTACGCGCGAAGCCGTTAAGGGTGAAGCACAGCCCATACTCAAAAAATGAGTCGGCCATAAAAAACGAGAAGATATTCTAAGTTTAAGAAACTCATTTCAGTATGGAATGAGTTTCTTTTTAAATAGATATAGAAAAGGAGGCCCTATGAGCGAGTCACAGACAATATTACCGATGATACCACTGCGTGGTATGGTAGTATATCCTAAGGTTACCGCCCAACTTGATATTGGGCGTGATAAATCTATCAAAGCTGTGGAAAAGGCAATGGCGGATGATCGCCTAATAGCTGTGGTTGCCCAGCTGGATGAGAATGTCGAAGATCCTGTGCAAAGCGAAATCGCTACCGTGGGTACACTGGCTAAAATAAAACAAATGCTACGTTTGCCGGGAGGCATTATTCGTATTTTGGTAGAGGGAATACATCGCATTGCTATAGATAGTATCGAGTTAGTAGATGGATACAACAGTGCAACCTTTACTGAAATTAAGCCTATCGGTGAGAACATGGTAGAATTAGAAGCGTATCGCCGTTTTGCTCAATCTAAATTTCTGCAGTGGACAGATGAAACGAAGTCTGTATCGGAAGAAGTAGTTACTCGTATAATGAATATTAACAATCCGAACATATTGGCAGATCAAATTGCATCGGTACTTCCGGTACCCTTATTTAAAAAGCAGCAGCTTTTGGATATTTTGGATGTTAAGGAACGTCTTCACAAAATCATTGCTGTACTCAATACAGAGTTGGAAATTTCTCATTTGGAGGAGGAAATTAATCATCAGGTTCGTCAACAAATGGAAATGCAGCAGAAAGAATACTTTTTGCGCGAAAAAATTAGAGCCATTCATGATGAATTGGGTGATAAGGTAGATCCCGATGAGGAGGCAAATGAACTACGCGAACAGTTGAGTAAACTCAAGGTATCCGATGACATCAGAGAACGTATTGAAAAGGAAATTGCTCGCTATAGCCGCATGCCGCAGATGATGCCGGAATCAACTATTTTACGCAATTACCTAGATTGGGTATTGGCATTGCCGTGGGATAAAGAATCGGAAGATCGATTGGATATTAATGAGGCTGCAAAAATCCTCAATCAGGATCATTATGGGTTGGAGAAGATTAAGGAACGCATTCTTGAATTCTTAGCGGTTCGCAAGTTAAGTGGCTCGCAAGGTGGTTCCATTCTTTGCTTGGTGGGACCGCCGGGGGTTGGTAAAACATCGTTGGCAACGTCTATTGCAAAAGCAATGAACCGTAAATTCGTGCGCGCTTCCCTAGGTGGTGTGCGTGATGAAGCAGAAATCAGAGGACATCGACGTACGTATGTAGGAGCGTTACCGGGACGTATGATTCAGGGAATGAAAAATGCGGGAACGAAGAATCCTGTATTTTTGCTGGATGAAATTGATAAATTAGCATCTGATTATAAGGGTGATCCGTCATCGGCGTTATTGGAGTTGCTTGATCCGGAACAAAATAAAACCTTCAGCGATCATTTTATTGAATTGCCTTTTGATTTCTCCGAAGTATTCTGGATTACTACGGCTAATGTAGCCGGAAATATACCGGGACCGCTTTTGGATCGCATGGAAATTATTGAGCTTTCCAGTTATATGGAAGAAGAAAAACTAGAAATTGCTAAACGGTATTTAGTACCTAAGCAAATCAAGCGCAATGGTTTGGATGGTCATAATGTGAAGCTGTCCGATGCGGTACTGCGTAAGGTGATTAGCGAATATACTAGAGAAGCCGGTGTCCGTACATTGGAAAAAACGATTGCTAAAGTGTTGCGCAAAGTTGCTTATGAAGTCGTAGAAGGCGATGGTAAGGCACCTCGCGTGACAGTAAAAAATGTACCGCATTATTTGGGTGCGCCTATTTTTACGGAGCAGGAGCGAGAAAAAGAGCCGCAAGTCGGTTTGGTATGCGGATTGGCATGGACTTCGGTAGGTGGCGTAGTTTTACCTTGCGAAGCTACCACGATGGAAGGAACCGGTAAGCTTAGCCTAACTGGCAGTTTAGGGAAGGTAATGCAGGAATCCGGTCAGGCAGCTATGGCTTATATTCGTCATAATGCAGAACATTTGGCATTGCCAAAGGAATTCTATAAGAATACGGATATCCATGTGCATTTACCGGAAGGAGCTACACCGAAGGATGGACCGTCTGCAGGTATTACCATGACGTTAGCGGTAGTGTCGGCTTTGACAGATAAAAAGGTGCGGTCCGATTTGGCTATGACCGGAGAAATTACGATTCGTGGCCGTGTGTTGCCTATCGGCGGTTTGAAAGAAAAGCTGTTGGCTGCGTTGCGCCACGGAATTAAAGAAGTTTTGATTCCTTATGGCAATCAAAAGGACGTGGCCGAGTTACCGGAGTTGGTAAAAAAAGGCTTAAAGATTACTACTGTTAAAACTATGGATGATGTGTTAGCAAAGGCGTTTGCAAAATGAAACAGCGAAAGAAACAGGTAAAGCGAGGTCCGGCACCGCAGTATACCCGAAAAGAGCCGAAGGGGCCGCGTATTATAGCTTCTGCTTATACGGCTTCGGCTGTACGGGCAGATCAGTATCCGGAAGGTGATACCGTAGAAATTGCTTTTTTAGGGCGCTCTAATGTAGGAAAATCATCATTGATAAATTCCTTGTGTAATCACCGAGGGCTTGCTTTGGTTAGTGGGCAACCGGGGAAGACGAGAACAATTAATTTCTTTTCCATTACATCGAAGGAAGATATTAGCAATACGGAAGAATTGAGGTATCATTGGTTTCTGGTAGATTTACCTGGATATGGTTTCGCTAAAACGGATAAGGGGAATCGTGATATTTGGTCATCGTTTATCGCAGACTATATATTACACTCCGATAGGCTTATGCTACTTTGTTTATTAATTGATGGTCGCCATCCGGAGCTCCCCATTGACCAAGAGGCTTTTAAATGGCTTATGGAGTCTGGGGTTCCATTGCAAATTGTAGTGACCAAGGTAGATAAGTTAAAGAGCAGCGAGCGACAGCGGAATATGCGGCGTATTAAAGAACTATTTCCGACAAAAACGGCACCCATTGCGTACAGCTCTTTGAATCATACAGGTCGGGAATTATTGTTACAGCGTATTAATACAGTTATTGTGGGGGAAGAGGAATGAACGAATCGGTAAATGACAACCTAAAACGAATAATAGCCGGCGAACTGCAGTTAGTTGAGGCATATTTGGCCGATGCGTTACATACCGGTTCTGAGGATTTTAATAGCCTAATAAGGCCTTTGGCTTTGTCGGGGGGAAAACGATTACGGGCACAGCTGTGTTTGCTTATAGCATTGGCAGGGCATTCTAATCAAGACCAACGCGTAGCTGTGGCAGCAGCAGTGGAGATGTTACATCTGGCTACGTTAATCCATGATGATGTATTAGATCAAGCGGCTATGCGTCGCGGTCACGAGGCCATTCATTGCAGTAAAGGAAATAAGGTAGCTATTTTAAGTGGTGACTATCTATTTGCAAAAGCTTTTGACGTTGTGGCTCAGATTGGTTCTGTTGAATGCTTGAAGATTTTTTCCTTTGTCATTTCGGCGCTGGTAGAAGGCGAATTTTTGCAGATGGAAGATGTATTCCGCGTTGATCAAGGCGTAGAACGTTATTTAATCAAGACGCAGAAAAAGACAGCTGATTTCATTGAAGCGTGCTTGGAACTGGGCGGCATATTGGGACGTTGGAATTCGGAAGATATTGTACTACTTAAACGATTTGGCCATGCGCTAGGCATGTCCTTTCAGATTACTGATGATATCTTAGATTATCAGGCCACGGAAGCAACAGCCGGTAAACCGGTGGGAAAAGATTTACGGGAAGGCATACTCACATATCCCTTATTAGCTATAGTGCGCGAGGATAACAAGGCGTATATTGAGAGTGAACTGCGACGCATAGAAACCGGTGGCGATGTAATGGAATTTATGTCTTATATCGCTAAAGAAGGCGGTGTAACAGAGGCGGAAAAACTCAATGCGACATATGTTAAAGAGGCACAGGATGCATTGACGGCATTACCGGCTTTTGCAGGCAAGGAGATATTGCTGGGCGTATTGATGTCGTTAGCACACAGAAAGGTATAGCTATGGAAGCATTTCGGGTACGAGATTTTAACGATCCGAAGCGAAAACCGTCGTTGAACAGTGTGATTGAACAACGGAATCGTCAGGCTGGCTTAAAAAACGGTATGGCTGACGAAGAGAATAAAGAGGTATATACGGAGTCGGAAGCAAAGATGATGGCCGAAGCAGGGGCTATGTCATTAGTCGGTCATTTATCTGAGCTACGTCGGCGAATTATTATCTCTGTAGTTTGCATCGTAATAGCTTTTGGGATTGCATACTATTACGTGGATGATTTGCTACAGCTATTGATTGCACCGGCGGGTAAACTTTACTATATGCGACCGACGGAAGCGTTTTTTACGTATATGAAGGTGGCCTTGGTTGGCGGACTTATAGGGGCTTCCCCTATTTGGCTGTACCAAGTATGGGCATTTGTAAAACCTGCTCTCAGTACAAAAGAACGTCGTTTGACTAATTGGTTTTTGCCTTTTGCTATTATTCTGTTTTTGATAGGCATCGTTTTTTCGTATTTTCTCGTATTGCCTGCAGCAGTGGCCTTTTTTATCGGCTTTTCTACTGATGAACTGCAACCGATGTTTTCCATAGGGCAGTACGTAGATTTTGTTATTGCGTTCATTTTACCCTTCGGTATTATTTTTGAGCTGCCTATTATCATGATTATTTTGGCAAAGATGAATATGGTCACATCGGCAATGCTGAAGAAAAAGCGAAAGATTTTTATTTTCTTATCTTTTGTTATCGGTGCGGCTATTTCGCCGACGCCTGACATGTTTTCACAAACGATGATTGCCTTACCTATGATACTTTTATATGAGGTTAGCTTGTGGATTGTATCTCGGGTTATGAAGAAATAAAATAAACATCACTATTAACTATTATCTGTATGCAGTATCATAGTTACGGAAAACGGTAGTGTCTGAAATTGACAGAGCTACCGTTTTTTTGCTATGATTTAGCATAGAAATATGGAACAGGCGATGAAGAGGAAAAATTTTTGCACTACGCTGCAGAGAGCGTCGGTAGGTGAGAGCGACGTGCGAACGGCAAGAAGGGTAGCCTCGAAGCTGAAATAGGGAAGCTGCGTTTGGCGGTGTGTAGTTATTTCCGGAAAGCCCCGTTACGGCGAATGAGTGATTGTCCTTACTTGGGCAATAAGTTAGGTGGTACCGCGGAAGTCAAGCCCTTTCGTCCTAGTAGGACGAAGGGCTTTTTTTATATACTGGAGGACAGGTATGAGTGAGTACAAGAATTTAGAAGCATATAATCCTGCCGAGATTGAACAATCTTGGTATTCGTTTTGGGAAAAGAAAAATTATTTCCATGAAGAGGTAGATCCGGCTAAGAAACCGTTTAGCATTGTATTGCCTCCGCCGAATGTAACGGGTCAATTACACATGGGGCATGCGCTGGATAATACGTTACAGGATATTTTGATCCGATTTAAGCGTATGCAAGGGTACAATGTATTATGGATGCCTGGAACGGACCATGCCGGTATTGCAACACAGGTAAAGGTAGAAAAAAATGTATTGGAAAAAGAAGGAAAAAGCCGTTATGATTTGGGACGCGATGAGTTTATAAAGCGCGTTTGGGAGTGGAAGCACGAATACGGTAATACCATTGTTAAACAGATCCGTAGCTTAGGGGCGTCCTGTGATTGGTCGCGTGAACGATTTACCCTTGATGATGGTTATTATAAAGCGGTACGGGAAGTATTCGTTCGTCTCTATGAAAAAGGATTAATTTATCGCGGTGAACGTATTACCAATTGGTGCCCAAGTTGCCATACGGCTCTTAGCGATATTGAAGTAGAACATGCTGATGAAAAGGGTCATTTGTGGTTTATTAATTATCCGGTAAAAGGCGAAGACGGCGTCTTCGTGACAGTAGCCACGACACGACCGGAAACAATGTTCGGTGACGTAGCGGTAGCTGTTAATCCGGAGGATGAACGATATAATGCATTGATTGGTAAGACATTGGTATTGCCATTTGTAGAACGAGAAATACCGGTTATTGCCGATAGTTATGTAGATCCGGCTTTTGGTACGGGGTGCGTTAAAATCACACCTGCTCATGACCCGAATGACTTTGAAATGGGACAGCGCCACAATTTGGAATCCATTGTGGTTATGAATTTGGATGGCACTATGAATGATGGTGCCGGTAAATTCAGCGGGTTGACTCGTGAAGAAGCACGCAAGCAAGTAGTGAATGAATTGCAGGACATGGGGTTACTGGTAAAAATAGAAGAACATGATCATAGTGTAGGTCATTGTTCGCGTTGCGATACTATTGTGGAACCGCTAGTATCCAAGCAATGGTTTGTAAAAATGGAACCATTGGCTAAGCCGGCCCTTAAAACAGTACAAGATGGTAATATTGAATTTGTACCGGAACGCTTTACCAAAACATATACAAATTGGTTGGAAAATATTCGAGATTGGTGTATTTCTCGTCAACTATGGTGGGGACACCGTATCCCGGCTTGGTATTGCGATGAGTGCGGTGAAGTGACGGTTTCTCGTGAAGATATTACGGTTTGTCCACATTGCGGCGGTCATGTAACGCAAGATCCGGACGTGCTGGATACCTGGTTTAGCTCGGGCTTATGGCCTTTTGCGACAATGGGATGGCCGGAATCGACGGCTGAATTGAAGCATTGGTATCCTACAAGTGTGTTGGTAACGGGGTATGATATCATCTTTTTCTGGGTGGCCCGTATGATTTTCTCTGCCTTGGAATTCATGGATGAAATTCCGTTCAAGCATGTGTTTATTCACGGCTTGGTACGTGATAGCCAAGGTCGTAAAATGAGTAAGTCCTTGGGCAACGGTATTAATCCGTTGGATGTTATTTCCGAATACGGTGCCGATGCGTTGCGTTTTACGTTGGTAACCGGGAATACGCCGGGGAACGATATGCGTTTCTACATGGAACGGGTAGAAGCAAATCGCAACTTTGCCAATAAGATTTGGAATGCAGCTAAGTTTGTTATAATGAACCTAGATGGTTATGACGAATCCTTTGTGCCGAGTGAAGATGATTTGACGTTGGCAGACCGTTGGATTATTGAATCGTACAACAACGCAGTAGAACGTATTACAGCTAATCTTGATAAGTTTGAACTTGGCGAAGCGGCTGCGGCGGTATATGACTTTATCTGGAATAGCTACTGTGATTGGTACATTGAGCTGGCAAAACCGCGCTTGTACAATAAAGAGGGCGGACGTGATCGCCAAACAGCGCAGTATGTATTGGTAACTATTTTACGTCATATGTTGGAATTATTACATCCGTTTATGCCGTTTGTGACAGAACATATCTGGCAACATTTGCCTCATGAAGGGGAAAGTATCGTAGTGGCACCGTGGCCGACAGCGTTGCCGTTTGCCGGCTATGCACAGGCAGCTGCCCATATGGAAGTTATGATGGATGCCATCAAAGGCATTCGTAACATGCGTGCAGAAATGAATGTGCCGATGGGTAAGCGAAGTGAAGTTATTTTGTCTATTACCGATGATAGTTTGACGGATGTAATCAAATCACATAGTGACTATTTTGAAACTCTTGGTTGGGCCGATAAGGTAACACTTTTATCTTCCACAGATGAAAAACCGCAAAATGCAACGGTAACGGTTGTCAATGGGTTAGAAGTATACTTACTTTTGAAGGATCTTATTGATGCGGATAAGGAACGTGTGCGTCTGGCGAAGGAACAAGCAACGGTACAAAAGGAAATTGCACGTTTAGAAGGTAAATTATCAAATCAAGGTTTCTTAGCTAAGGCACCGGCCGAAGTAGTTGCTAAGGAACAGGCCAAATTGGCTGAATATAAACAAAAGCAACAGGCTCTAAAGGAACGAGAAGAATTCCTGAAGACGTTATAGGAGGTAGTCATGACCTACGAAGAGGCATTGACGTATTTGGAGGGGTGTTCTTCTTTCGGTATTAAACCGGGATTAGAACGCATAGAAGCACTTTTGGATGTATTAGGTCATCCGGAAAAAGCATATAAGACGATTCACATAACAGGAACGAATGGTAAAGGTTCGGTGACATCCTTTGTTGATACGGTTCTTGTTACCAGTGGTATACGGACGGGGCGATATACATCGCCTCATCTGGTGAGCTATACAGAGCGGTTTTGTGTCAACAATCGTCATATCACGGAAGATGCTTTTGGTGCTGTTATCGGTAAAGTAGCACAAGCTGTGGAAACAGTGCTGGCACAAGGCGTGGAAAGCCCTACACAATTTGAAATTTTAACAGCTGCCGCCTTCCTTTTCTTCAAGGAACAGGAAGTAGAATATGCGGTGATTGAGGTAGGCTTGGGCGGGCTTTTGGACTCAACGAATGTTATCGTACCGGAAGTAGCGGTCATTACGAATGTAACCGTGGATCATCAACAATATTGTGGTACCACTGTAGAAGAAATTGCTACACATAAAGCTGGTATCATAAAGAAAGGCGTGCCTACAGTAACCGCTGCTCAAGGTGGTGCTTTGGATGTTATAGAAGCAAAAGCAAAGGAAATGAAATCACCACTATATGTGTTCAATCGGGATTTTACCATTGAAAGCCGCAGTGCAAGCAGGCAAGGGCAAATGATCACTTGGCAGGATAAAAAAGGAGAAAAATCTTTATTGTTCACTGGATTAGCCGGTATACACCAGTCTGTTAATTTAGCCTGTGCGACGATGGTGATTCGCATTCTAATGAAGACGGAGAAACGTATTAGTGACGAGACGATGCGTGAAGGGTTAGCGCGAACTAAGTGGCCCGGACGTTTTGAAATTAGCTCTGTTGAGGGACGAACGATTATATTTGATGGCGCGCATAATGCAAACGGTGCTGAGGCTTTTTCTATGACTTATCGAGAGCTTTTTAAGGAAACGCCAAAACGTATTGTAATGGCTATTCTGGCGGATAAAGATATAGGTGCGATTGTAGGTGGCCTTGTAGGTCCACATGATGAAGTATATACAGTACCGGCACCTACGCCGCGAAGCTCGGATCCGGAAGAGTTAGCGCGAAAGATGCCATGTCATGCACGAGCATTTACATCGGTATCTGCCGGCCTGGAGACTGCTATGGAGCAGAGCCATGAAGGTGATATTATTGTAGTTGCCGGATCGCTGTATATACTGGGGGAAGCCTCAGAATGGTTGGCACATCGGCAGAAGCATTAATTGGGTACGCTCTGATAATGCAACGTAAGGTTGATAGGAAGGACACTTATGAACGAATTCTTGTCAGGTACGTGGGAGGAACGCTTACCAAAACTAATTAGGTATCTTTTATATGGGGTCGTTTTTTGTATGCCCTTACAGCCGTTGCTAGGCGATATATTGGTAGTAGGTGCTTTATTACTGGCTTGCGTAGATGTTATACACTATCATCGCTCCATACGGCCGACGATGACCTTCCAGTGGTTGGTTATAGGGTTTCTGGTATGGAGTTTACTGGCTACGTATAATTCTATAAGACCGTTATTTACCCTGTATAGTTGGCTATACAACGTAGGCATGTATGGTGGCATTTATTTTCTTACGTATCATTATATGCGCTCATCGTCGCAGTGGCGCACCTTTTTACGGCTTTTTGTCATATCGGCTGTTGTCGTGTGTCTATATGGGGCCTATCAATATACAATGATGAAGATGACTCTCATGGATCAGTGGGTAGATGCAGCACATTTTCCAGGGTTAAAACGACGTATGTTTTCTACCTTGCAAAACCCAAATTTACTGGGTGAATATCTCTTAATTGCTATATCTCTGGCAGGAACAGGACTTTTACAAGCATGGCATGATAGGCGTTGGGCTCTAATTTTTTGGATGATTCCGGCCTTAGTATTGATGTCGGTATGTATGCTTCTTACCTATTCGCGCGGTATATGGCTTAGTATGGCATTTGTCGTACTTTACTGGGGAATACGAATCAATCGAAGATTATTGCTTCTTCTTTTGGCGATACCATGGGTTCTTTTCTTTTATCACGGCGAAGTAGCGTCGCGACTGTGGTCCCTATTCAGTGGTGAGGATACATCGGTAGTATTGCGTTGGGCACTATGGGATAGTACTACCTACATGATTTATGATCATCCGTTGCTGGGAATCGGATGGGATGCGTTCTGGTTTGTATATCCTGACTATAATTATTTTATTCAAGATACGCATACGATTATTTATCACGCACACAATATGTTTTTAAATGTACTGGCGGAAATAGGTATTCCGGGAGCATTATTTTATTTTGGTGCTATTTATATACATGCGATTAAAGCTCGTGGGATGTCTCCGGAAGCTCTGCATCATATCGCAGCGTATGGCATTGGTGCTGTGTTGGTAGGAATTACCGTAAGTGGTGTATTTGATCACGATTTATTCAGTCATCAGGTATCTATTATTTTTTGGCAATTACTTGGATGGGTGGCTGCGGTAATAAAAGAACGTAACAATGATATTCAGTAGATAATAGCCCTGTGAAAATAAGAAGGACAAATAAGAAGTATAAATAAATTTTTTATAATTTCTTTATCGAATATGTTAAACATGATGTTAAAATAGTTTGTGTTATATATTATAAAATTTGATGGGTATCATGCGTTGTCTGCATGGTACCCATTTTTATTTTGCTAGAAATGCGTATTCGGAATATGGGTTGACAATAGACGCAAATTCTCCTATCATAAGCCATGGTTTGAGATATATCTCTGAAGAGATATACATTAAGAAAGACATACTTTAGCTATTTCGAACATATTAGATATAGTGACAAGCTTGAAAATAATTAAAGCAAAAAAGAGGAGTTTTCAAACTTTTGTCGAATACTATTAAGTGTTGGAATGAGAAAGTAGAAGATTGTCGTTCAAACTTTTAAAGGAGATGGTAATAATGATTAACATCCTCGATCGTGTACAGGGCGGCGCTCTCCAAGCCAAAATTAAAACGGCGGAAGAAGCAGCTCAGTTAATCAATCCTGGAGACAAAGTTGGTATTAGCGGATTTACTCCTTCTGGTTATCCAAAGGCGGTTCCGGTTGCGTTGGCAAAACGTATGGAATCTGATCCGTTCCAAATTGATCTTTGGACTGGTGCTTCTGTAGGCGATGAAGCGGATGGTGCTTTGGTTCGTGTAAACGGTATTCGTCGTCGTTTCCCGTACCAGACAAACTCCGACATGCGTAAAGCATTAAATGCTGAAAAGGTGCGCTATGTAGACATGCATTTGAGCCATATGGCACAGCAGGTACGCTACGGATTCTACGGAGATTGCGATGTAGCAATTGTGGAAGCGGCATGTATTCGTGAAGATGGCGGTATTGTTCCGACAACATCGGTAGGTAATACTCCCACATTTGTTAGTCAGGCAAAGAAGGTTATTGTAGAAGTCAATGTAAGTCAGCCTCTTTCTTTGGTAGGCATGCATGATATTTATGAACCTTTGGATCCGCCGCATCGTCAGCCAATTCCGATTTTCGCAGCTGGTAACCGCATCGGTACTCCGTATATTCCTTGCGATCCGGAAAAGATTGTAGCTATCGTTCCGTGTGATGTACCGGATACGACTCGCCCATTGGCACCGATTGATGATGATGCAAAAGCAATGAGCTTGCATCTTATTGAATTCTTTGAAAACGAAATTAAACATGGTCGTTTACCAAAGAATTTGTTGCCGTTACAATCCGGTGTAGGTTCTGTAGCAAATGCTGTTATCAGTGGATTAGCAAAAGGTCCGTTCACTAACTTATCCATTTATACGGAAGTTATTCAGGATGGTATGTTTGACTTAATCGATGCTGGTAAAGTTGAAGTTTGCTCCGGCACAGCATTGTCTCCGTCTCCGGATGGTTTGAAACGCTTCTATGATAATGTGGATGAATACAGCAAGAAGATTATTCTTCGTCCACAGGAAATTTCCAATAACCCTGGATTGGCACGTCGTTTGGGCGTAATCGCTATGAACACGGCCATCGAATTTGATATATTCGGTAATGTAAACTCCACTCATATTATGGGGAGCAAGATGATGAATGGTATTGGTGGTTCCGGCGACTTCGCACGGAATGCTTATATCTCCATCTTCTGTACAAACTCTGTAGCTAAGGGTGGCGCTATTAGTTCCATAGTTCCGTTCTGTTCGCATATTGACCATACGGAACATGATGTTTTGGTATTCTGTACCGAACAAGGCATTGCCGATGTAAGAGGTTTAGCTCCAATTGAACGCGCTCGCTTGATTATCAAGAATTGCGCTCATCCGGATTATAAACCTATGTTAGAAGACTACCTCGAAAGAGCTATTGTTGCAACAAAACACGCCCATACACCAATTTTGTTGGATGAAGCCCTTTCTTGGCATAAACGCTTCCAGGAAACTGGTAGCATGAAAAAGTAAGTTTACTTTTAGGAGGATGATGAAAACCATGGCTAATGAAAACTTGAAAGCCAAACTTGCTGAGTATGAAGCAGCTTGTGAAAAAGTATGTGCAAAATTCCCGGAACGTAAAAATCTGAAATATAACAGAGTTTACACTCCGCTCGATATTGATGGCTTTGATTATGAAAAGGATCTTAGCTTCCCTGGCGAATATCCATATACTCGTGGCGTACAGCCTACGATGTATCGCGGTCGCTTCTGGACGATGCGTATGTATGCAGGCTTTGCTACTGCTGAAGAATCCAACAAACGTTATCGTTACCTTATCGAATCCGGTGCTACCGGTCTTAGTTGCGCATTTGACCTTCCTACTCAGATTGGTTACGACTCCGACGATGCTATGGCAGAAGGCGAAGTTGGTAAGGTAGGCGTTGCTATCGACTCCTTAAAAGATATGGAAATTCTTTTCGACGGTATCGATCTTGGTAAAGTTTCTACTTCCATGACGATTAATGCTCCGGCATCTGTACTTCTTGCTATGTACATTGCTGTTGCTGAAAAGCAGGGTGTTCCGGCTTCCGCTTTGAAAGGGACTATCCAGAACGATATTTTGAAAGAATATGCGGCTCGCGGTACTTATATCTTCCCGCCGAAACCGTCTATGCGTTTGATTACTAATATCTTTGAATACTGCTCTCAGAATGTACCGAAATGGAACACTATCTCCATCTCTGGTTACCATATTCGTGAAGCTGGTTCCACGGCTGCTCAGGAAATCGCATTTACGATTGCCGACGGTATTGCTTATGTAGAAGCTGCATTAAAAGCAGGCCTTGACGTTGACGCATTTGCTGGTCGTCTTTCCTTCTTCTGGAATGCCCATAACAACGTTCTTGAAGAAGTTGCTAAATTCCGTGCATCCCGTCGTTTGTGGGCACATATCATGAAAGAACGTTTTGGCGCTAAGAAGGCTAAATCCATGATGCTCCGTGTACACACTCAGACAGCAGGTTCTATGCTTACTGCGCAGCAGGTTGATAACAACATCGTTCGTGTTGCATTACAGACTGCAGCAGCAGTAATGGGCGGTACTCAGTCCTTACATACTAACTCCCGTGATGAAGCCTTGGCTCTTCCGACTGAAGCTTCCGTACAGATTGCTCTTCGTACTCAGCAGATCGTAGCTTACGAATCCGGTTTGGCAGACGTAGTTGACCCGTTAGGTGGTTCCTACTATGTAGAAGCTATGACTAATGCTATCTATGACGAAGCTGCTGAATACATTCGTAAGATTGACGAAATGGGCGGCGCTGTAGTAGCTATCGAAAAAGGTTACATTCAGAAGGAAATTCAGGAATCTGCATATAAATGGCAGATGGAAGTCGAATCCGGTCTTCGCACAATCGTTGGCGTTAACAAATTCCAGGTTGAAGAAAAACCGGTTGAAGGTCTTCTTCGTGTAGACGCTTCCGTAGGTGTAAACCAAGCTAAGAAAACTCAGAAAGTTCGTGAAGAACGCGATAACGCTGCAGTAGAAAAAGCATTGGCTGCACTGAAAGCTGGCGCTGCTGATGAAAGTGTAAATCTTATGCCGTTGATTCTTGATGCAGTTCGCACGTATGCTACTTTGGGTGAAATCTGCAACGTATTACGCGATGTATTCGGCGAATACCAGGCTCATTCCACACTGTAATCAGAGGCATTTAGCTTAAATCGGAGGTAATATATCATGGCAGAAAAACGTATTAGAGTATTAGTAGCTAAACCGGGTCTTGACGGTCATGACCGCGGTGCTAAAGTTGTAGCTCGCGCACTTCGCGATGCTGGTTTTGAAGTTATTTATACCGGTCTTCGTCAGACTCCGGAACAGATTGTTGAAGCAGCTTTGTCCGAAGACGTTAATGTTGTAGCATTGAGCCTTCTTTCTGGTGCTCATAACACTTTGTTCCCTAAAATCGTTAACCTTTTGAAAGAAAAAGGTATGGGCGATGTATTGGTAGTAGGCGGCGGGGTTATTCCTGACGCTGATATCCCTGGTTTGAAAGAAGCAGGTGTAGCAGCTGTATTTACACCTGGTACTCCGACCAGCGATGTAATTGATTTCATCAAAGCTAACGTGAAATAATCAAGTACATCGATAAATTGTAACAGTGTATCGGGAGGGCTCGGATACAGTCATCCGGGCCCATCCATTAATAAGTAAGGCGGTGTAACCAATGGATTTAGTCAAAGAACTCTTAAACGGTTCCCGACTGGCCTTGGCTCGTGCCATCACTGCAGTCGAAAGCGAGTATGACAACGCTGTAGACATTATGAAGGCGATTTATCCTAAAACGGGTAATGCCCGTATCCTAGGTATTACCGGTGCTCCGGGTGCCGGCAAAAGTACCTTGACAGATAAAATTGTTAAACAATATTTAGCACAAGGTAAAAAAATCGGTATCGTAGCAGTTGACCCGACCAGTCCGTTTTCCGGTGGTGCTATCTTGGGGGACCGCATTAGAATGAATGATTTGACTCTTAATGAGAATGTATTTATTCGTTCGATGGGTACTCGTGGTAGCTTGGGTGGTCTTTCTAAGAAGACATCCGATGTTGTTAAGCTGATGGATGCATTCGGCATGGATCTTGTTATCATTGAAACAGTCGGCGTAGGTCAGTCAGAGGTTGATATTGTAAAAAATGCAGATAGTACTCTGGTTGTACTTGTTCCTGGATTGGGTGATGATATTCAAGCTATTAAAGCCGGTATCTTAGAAATCGGCGATGTGTTTGCTATTAATAAGGCAGATCGTGACGGTTGCGATAAGCTTAATGTCGAAATCGAAATGATGCTCGATTTAGATTCCCGTGAACTAGCATGGCGTCCGCCAATTAAACGTACCATCGCATCCAAAGATGTTGGTGTAGATGAGTTGGTAGAAGCATTAGACGAGCATTTTGAATTTTTAGAAGATAGCGGTGAACTCGCAACGCGTCGTCAAGAACGTACGCGAGACGAAATTATTGCTATGATTAACGAACAAATTGGCCGTTATATTGCGGATAATATTGTTGTCGGTGATGAATTCAATAGGCAAGTTGAAGCGGTAAATCAAAAAGAAAGCGATCCGTATACGGTAGTAAGTACCGTTATGCAACAAGTTTTGAAGGCATAGTCATAAGGATTGTAGGTTTACCGTTGAAGTAAAGGAGATTTTAACTATGGCATTCAAAGTATTACAAGTAGACCATATCGGTATTGGTGTTACTGACTTAGCAGAAACCAAGGAATTTTATAAAAATGCATTGGGTATGGAACATCTTCCGGAAGATGAAGTTGTAGAAGAACAAAAAGTAAAAGTAAGCTTTTTCCCTTGTGGCGATGCTGAATTAGAATTCTTGGAAACTACAACTCCGGATGGACCTATTGGCAAGTTCATTGAAAAAAATGGCGGCCGTAACGGCATTCAGCACGTAGCTCTCCGCGTAGATAATATTGAAGCTGCTATTGCTGACTTGATGGCTAAGGGAATTCGCATGATTGACGAAAAACCTCGTTATGGTGCAGGCGGCTCCTCCATTGCTTTCGTACATCCTAAAGCTACCGGCGGGGTTCTTCTTGAACTTTGTCAGCGCATGAAATAAAATCTTTTCATAAACATGACATTCATGGAGGTGTAGTAATGGCAACAGTTCAGGAAAAAATTGAATTATTGCACAAAAAACTTGCTGTCGTAAAATTGGGCGGCGGTGAAAAGCGCATTGAAAAACAGCATGCTAAAGGTAAAATGACTGCACGCGAACGTTTGCTGAAGTTATTTGATGAAAATAGCTTTGTTGAACTTGATCAGTTTGTAAAACATCGTTGCGTTAACTTCGGTCAGGAAAAGAAAGAACTTCCTGGCGAAGGCGTTGTAACCGGTTACGGTACAGTCGACGGTCGTTTGGTATATGCTTTTGCGCAGGATTTCACTGTAGAAGGTGGTTCTCTTGGCGAAATGCATGCTGCCAAAATTGTTAAAGTACAGCGCTTGGCAATGAAAATGGGTGCTCCTATTATCGGTATTAATGATTCCGGCGGGGCACGTATTCAAGAAGCAGTTGATGCACTTGCTGGCTATGGTAAAATTTTCTTTGAAAATACTTGTGCATCAGGTGTTATTCCGCAGATTTCTGTAATTATGGGACCATGTGCAGGTGGTGCTGTTTATTCTCCGGCATTAACTGACTTTATCTACATGGTTAAGAATACATCCCAGATGTTTATTACTGGTCCGGCAGTTATTAAATCCGTAACCGCCGAAGAAGTAACAGCTGAAGATTTGGGTGGTGCAATGGCACATAACAGTGTATCTGGTGTAGCTCACTTTGCTGCTGAAAATGAAGATGATTGCTTGGCTCAGATTCGTTATCTGTTAAGCTTCTTACCGAGCAATAACTTGGAAGATGCTCCGATTGTTGAAACTGGTGATGATCCGACTCGCGAAGATGAAGCTCTTAACAGCTTGCTTCCGGACAACAGCAACATGCCTTATGATATGTTTGATGTAATTCGTGCGTGCGTAGATAATGGTGAATACTATGAAGTTCAGCCGTTCTATGCACAGAACATCATTACTTGCTTCGCTCGTTTTGATGGACAGAGCGTAGGTATCATTGCTAACCAACCGCGTGTAATGGCTGGTTGCCTTGACATCAATGCTTCTGATAAATCTTCACGCTTTATCCGTTTCTGTGATGCATTTAACATCCCTATTGTTAACTTTGTTGACGTTCCTGGTTTCTTACCGGGTACTAATCAGGAATGGGGCGGCATCATTCGTCATGGTGCTAAAATGCTTTACGCATATTCCGAAGCAACTGTACCTAAGATTACTGTTATTACTCGTAAAGCTTACGGCGGTTCCTACCTTGCTATGTGTTCTCAAGACCTTGGTGCTGATCAGGTTTATGCATGGCCAACTTCTGAAATTGCAGTTATGGGACCGGCAGGTGCAGCTAATATTATCTTCAAGAAGGACGAAGATAAAGAAGAAAAAACAGCTAAGTATGTTGAAGAATTCGCAACTCCGTATAAAGCTGCTGAACGTGGCTTCGTAGACGTAGTTATTGAACCAAAACAGACTCGTCCGGCTGTTATTAACGCGTTAGCAATGCTTGCAAGCAAACGCGAAGCTCGTCCGCCTAAGAAACATGGCAATATTCCATTATAATATGGTATAATATGCAAGTTCAAAGCATATATTGCTTATGACGACTTATCATTATAAGAAAGGGTGGAGAGCATGGAAGGACATGTAGTTACTACGAATCCTTGGCTGGTAATGGCCATAAATATGACCGTTGTTTTCGGCGTCCTGATTTGCCTAGGTTTTCTAATGAAGTTGATATATATTATCGACCCGACCAAAAAAAAACCGGTAAAAGCTGAAACGGTTGTGCCTGCCCCGGCTACGGAATCGACCAAATCGGTTGAACAGCCTGTTGCAACGTCTAACGACGAAGAAATCGTAGCAGTTATCACTGCCGCTATCTGTGCAATGGGATATTCGTCTGACCGAATTGCATCTATTAGACCAGCAATTAGTAATAGTTGGAAGCTCGACGGACGACTTACCGGAAGGACGTAATACGTACGAGATTAGGAGGTATTCCAATGACTAAAACTGCAACTTCGAATAACTCGAAGAATGCAGGTGCTGCTTCCTTGAATCAGGAGGTAGTAGCTGTTATTGTTGGCGCTATTGCGGCTATGGGCTATTCTGAAAATCAGATTGCTAGCATTCGTCCCGTAATCAGTCGCGGATGGAGATTTGAAGGTCGCTTAAGAGGCCGATTCTAATACTGGGTAGAGCACAAACAAACACGATAAACACAAGGTTTATTTAGGAGGATTCAAAAATGAAAAAATTCAATGTTACAGTAAATGGCACCGTATATGAAGTTGAAGTTAACGAAGTAGGCGGCGCTGCTCCGGCAGCAGCTCCTAAAGCAGCACCGGCTCCGGCAGCAGCTCCGGCTCCTAAGGCAGCTCCAGCACCGGCTCCGGCTGCAGCAGCAGCTCCGGTACCGGCAGGTGCAGCAACTGTTAAATGCCCAATGCCGGGTAAAATTCTTTCTGTTGCAGTAAGCGCTGGCGCAGCTGTTAAGAAAGGTGATCTTCTTTTAGTTCTTGAAGCTATGAAAATGCAGAACGAAATTTACGCTCCGCAGGATGGTACTGTTTCTGAAGTTCGCGTAGCAGCTAATCAGACTGTTGCAACCGGCGACGTATTAGTTGTTCTCGGCTAATTGACTAACACAACATTATATTAGTTTATTAGAATCGAGGAGGAACGTTCATGGATGCTTTTATGGTCGCATTGAACTCTGTTTGGACAGACAGTGGTTTAATCGTCTTCACATGGGGCCATGCAGTAATGATCGCCGTTGGGTGCTTGTTAATGTACATGGCATTTGCAAAAAACTTTGAACCTTTACTCTTGGGTCCGATTGCCTTCGGTTGTATTCTTGCTAACCTGCCGCGCAATGGTTTTGAAGAGGGGGTTATGGCGCTTATTGGCGCAGGGATTAAATATGAAATTTTCCCACCGTTGATTTTCTTGGGTGTAGGGGCCATGACCGACTTTGGTCCGTTGCTCGCTAACCCGAAGACGTTGTTATTAGGTGCTGCAGCACAGATTGGTGTGTTTGTTGCATTAGCTGGCGCTATGTTACTTGGCTTTACGGAACAGCAAGCAGCAGCGATTGGCATTATTGGTGGTGCTGATGGTCCGACATCTATTTATCTGGCTTCAAAGCTGGCACCGGAATTACTGGGTGCGATTGCTGTTGCCGCATATTCGTATATGTCGTTGGTACCGTTGATTCAGCCACCTATCATGAAACTTTTCACGACGCAAAAAGATAGAGAAATTGTAATGGAACAGCTTCGCGAAGTATCTCGCTTTGAAAAGATTGTATTTCCAATTGCTTCAACTATCTTCATTTCGCTCTTGTTGCCTCCAATTACTTCTCTGTTAGGTATGCTGATGTTAGGTAACTTGTTCCGTGAATCTGGTGTGACTGCTCGCTTGGCAGATACATCTGAAAATGCACTTATTAATACTGTAACCATTTTCTTGGCAACCGGTACTGGTTTAACGATGAGTGCTGATAGTTTCCTGAATTTCGATACATTGCTTATTATCGCTTTAGGCTTGGTAGCTTTTATTGGCGGTACTGCCGGCGGTGTATTGTTTGGTAAATTGATGTGTATGCTTGATGGTGGTAAAACAAATCCACTTATCGGTTCAGCAGGTGTATCTGCCGTGCCGATGGCAGCCCGTGTATCACAGGTTGTTGGTGCGAAAGCAAATCCATCAAACTTCTTATTAATGCATGCAATGGGTCCGAACGTAGCTGGTGTAATTGGTACAGCAGTTGCTGCAGGTACTATGCTTGCAATGATGTCTCGCTAATCAATGTTGGAAGGAGGGTTCGGCGCCCACCGAACCCTTTCTTTTCCACATAGCATATATTTTTTAAATGAGTATATCTATGTAGTTTGATTGGGCAATGAGCATGATATCGGGCAGATTAGGCCGTGTAGATCTATTGTTTTCACAGCTTGAGGTGAGTGTTTCATGAGTGATCTGGAAAGAGTATTTATTTGTCTTGGTATTGCGTTCATTGTATTCTTGGCCACTGCGCTTCTGATCGGACCGGAACGGAAGGCTCGCTGGTTCAGAAAGCGCAAAAAGGAATCCTTCTTTACCAAACGGGGCCCTATGGGTGAAGTACTTCGCTTTGGGCGTCCTGTGACATGGGAAGGCTACCTGACTACTTTAATTATGTTTGGTGTTATAGGACTGTGTAGTTGGTTAGTGGGGGCTATATAAAAGCCTATCGATATTATTATATTTGATTCTTACACAGCACACATAGGGCCGAGCATAGACAGGATTCATTATGTTATGGCATAGGAGATGATTTTATGGATCCCGCAGTACAGACCCTAATAGTATTAGGCGTAATGGCAATTTTCTTCGTGACGGAATTAGTTCCGTTGGCAATCACCTCTTTGAGCGGTGCGATTGCGTTAGGTCTTTTGGGTGTAATCTCCCCAAAAGCTGTATTTAGTGGCTTGTCAGACAGTACGGTTGTATTGTTTGCAGGCATGTTCGTTGTTGGTGGCGCATTGTTTTATACCGGTTTGGCTCAAAAAATTGGTATAGCTGTTGTAAAGCGTGCCGGTACGAATGAAAACTCGTTGATGTTTGCTGTAATGTTGGTAACGGCAGTTATGTCATCTGTCTTATCCAACACTGGTACAGCAGCAGCCTTATTACCGGTAGTCGTTGGTATTTGCTCTGTTGCGAAAATCCCAGCATCCCGTCAGTTAATGCCAATGGCATTTGCTGCAGGCATCGGTGGTATTATCACAATGGTTGGTACGCCTCCAAATATTATCGCAAACGGTGCATTGAAGGCCGCCGGGTTACAGCAGTTTGGTTTCTTCGAATTTGCTTGGATTGGCGTTCCTTTGACTGTAGCTACTATCGCATTTATGATGTTAATCGGTAAACGTTTTTTACCGAAGCATATTATCAGCGGTGATGTAGAAGTAGAACAGGAAGTTGATGAAGTATCCAATAATCCGAGAAAACAGTTGTATGCAGGTCTTATCTTAGCAGGTGTTGTTGTTGTAATGGCTGCTAATATTATGCCTCTTCATATTGCGGCTGTAATCGGGGCAATCCTTTGTGTATTGACTGGTTGCTTAAAAGAAAAACAGGCGTACACTTCTATTGACTGGGTAACGATTTTCTTGTTTGCTGGCATGATGCCGGTAGCAACAGCTATGGATAAATCTGGTGCTGGTAAAATGATTGCTGATCTTGTTGTTGGATTAATGGGTAGTGATCCTAGTCCGTATATGGCTACAGCAATTTTGTTCTTATTGTCTTGTATCTTAACTCAGTTTATGTCCAATACGGCATCAAGTGCATTGTTAGCACCGATTGCAATTGCTATTGCAAAAGGTATGGGTGCCAGCCCATATGCAGTTATGATGGCAGTTGCGGTTGCCGCATCTTGTGCATTTGCTACACCGGTAGGTACCCCTCCGAATACATTGGTATTGGGCCCTGGCGAATACAGCTTTATGGATTATGTAAAAGCAGGTATTCCACTTATCATAGTATGCTTCATTGTAAGTATCATTGTTATTCCTATGGTATGGCCGTTCTTCTAATAAGGACTGGTCGGTAGAATACTTGTTGTGGGCGAAAAAGAGAGTCTCCGAGAGGGGACTTTCTTTTTATACGTTTCTATGCATTGGGGAGTTGTATTAGTAATACCGATGATTAATAAAGAGTGAGTTATTGTGTATTAAAAGATTGCCGTTATATTTACCTGGTAAATGATAATGATATGCAATAAAACACACTAAATTTAAATGCTTTAAATGAGAATTGTAATGAAGCGGCTCATTATATTGTAAGGGTTAAAAATATTTATGATAAAAATTATCAAATAATAGAAATCCAGTTATTTACTATGACGAAAGCTACTAACTGGATGCGTAAAATTAATAGAAAATCTTTATCCAAAAGTTTGACAAGCAATGAATTTCATGTAATAATGAGAACATAAAGTTAAGGTAAGTTCCTTACGACAGATGATAATTAAGCTGTTATCTATAACTATTTTTGGAGGTGTCCAGCAATGAGAATTATTGGCGATGAATGTATTAAATGTGGTTCCTGTGCTTCTGTGTGCCCGGTAGGCGCTATTAGCGAAGGCGAAACTAAATACGAAATTAACGAAACTTGCATCGACTGCGGTTCTTGCGAATCCGTTTGCCCGGTTGGTACAATTCATCCGGCAGAATAATTAAGGATGCCAAAGCCCTCCATGTGGAGGGCTTTTTTGTTGCTTATATTTAAGGTACAATATAAGCATGTGATGTGTAGAGAAGCTGGCATTTTTGGTCGGATGGGAGCTTTTCATTTGCGGTGTATATGCTTAGAAAGGATTGAATACATGCCAGGTATTGTGTATGTTATAGAAGCCATTGTTATATTAGTTGATGGGATTACCAAGCAACTGGTTCAAAGTCATATGAGTTTAGGTGAATCCATTCCTATTATTCCTAATATTTTTCATCTTACATATATTATAAACAGGGGGGCAGCATTTGGTTTGTTCTTAAACCAGCAGGTCATGTTTGTTGGTGTAGCAGTTGTATTGGTGATTGCTGTTGTTTATTGGCGCAAACAGATTCGAGAAGGAAGCAAATCATTGCAAGCTGGTGTCGGTTTACTAGTGGGTGGTGCTATAGGCAATGCATGGGATCGCATTTCTAATGCAGGGGTTGTTGATTTCTTTGACTTCAGAGTTTGGCCTATTTTTAATGTAGCTGACATAGCGATATGTATAGGGGTAGCTTGTATTATGTATGCGTTATGGAATGATAGAAGTGAATAGAAAAATTAAATGTGGATAGATATATTAAATGTGGATAGGCATATAGTATAAAAACTTATAGTAGTATATAGATGTACAGCGTGATGGAGGAAATAATGGAAGAGCAGAAATTTGTTATAACAGCAGACCAAGAAAATCAGAGGTTGGACGTGTTTTTGACAGAACAGTTAGAAGGATCGCGCAGTTATATACAGCAATTAATTAAGGACGGCCATGTAGAAGTGCATCCTAAAAAAGCAAAACCAAATTTACGCTTAACAGAAGGCATGGAAATAATGGTTACTATTCCGGAACCAGAATCAACCGAAGTATTGCCTGAAGCGATACCATTAGACATTCTTTATGAGGACCATGATATTATTATCATAAATAAAGCACGTGGCATGGTAGTTCATCCGGCAGTAGGAAATTATTCGGGAACATTGGTGAATGCGCTACTCTATCATTGTGACGATTTATCGGGCATTAATGGTGAGATACGACCGGGAATCGTTCATCGACTGGATAAAGATACTTCGGGCGTGATGATGGCAGCAAAGACGAATCAGGCGCATTTAGGGTTAGCGGAGCAAGTGAAGGCTCATACTGCAAAACGCACGTATTATGCATTGGTGCAGGGAAATATTGTGGAAGAGAAGGGTGTTATCAAGGCGCCCATAGGACGTCATTCAAAGGAACGTATGAAAATGGCAGTTGTTTTTGAGAACAGTAAAGAGGCGGTTACTCATTTCACTGTATTGGAGCGTTATGGTAAACATACACTAGTTGAATGTGTGTTGGAAACAGGACGTACTCATCAAATTCGTGTACACTTTGCACATATTGGTCATCCTGTAGTCAATGATCCTTTTTACGGATACAGAAAGATGGATTTCCCTATAGAGGGGCAGGCATTGCACTCTAGGACGCTGGATATCATACATCCCATTAGTGGTGAGCCTATGCATTTTGAAGCTCCACTTCCGAAGGACTTCTTGGATTGCATCGCGTATGCGAAGGAAGATAATCATTAAGGTTGCTATCGTTTTATCTCAGCCATAGTAGGATAAAACGATTAGATTAATAGGAGGAACGGCCATGGAAGAGAAGCGTATTTTAATGGATGAAGCAGCGATGATGCGCGCCATTCGACGAATTAGCCATGAGATATTAGAAAAAAATAAAGGATTGCATGATGCATTGCTTATTGGTATTGAAAGTCGCGGTGTTTATTTAGCACAACGATTACAACGAGAAATTAGGGCTATCGAAGGGGTCGATGTTGCTGTGGAGCCGATGAATGTAGCAATGTACCGTGATGATAGGGATACAAGGCCCAAGAATGGAATGCCCTTCGAATTGGATACTACCGATAAATTAGTTATCTTGGTGGATGATGTTTTATATACGGGACGCACTATTCGATCGGCACTTAATGCATTAATGGAAGCAGGACGGCCGAGGGCGATACAGTTGGCAGTTTTAGTTGATCGTGGGCATCGTGAGTTACCGATTCGCGCAGATTTTGTGGGCAAAAATGTACCTACTTCGCATACGGAGATTGTTAAGGTGTTTATGCAAGAACAGGATGGGCTTGATAGTGTTATCATCCAATAAGAGAAGCGCTATAATAAGACGAGTAGTATAATAAAAAAAGTAGTATAATAAAAAGAGTAGTGTAATAAAAAGAGTAGTGTAATAAAAAGAGTAGTGTAATAAAAAAGTAGCGTAATGTAATACAAAAACGCGGCGCAGTATATTGAAACTGTGCCGCGTTTTAATGTAATCGTTATTAGATTATAGATGTTAGATTACTAGGCTAGATAATGCGGTGTAAAGCGATAGTCGGTATCGCCTAATCGCATAGCTTCGCCTGTGAAGCAAGCATGCTGTATATCGGTAGCAAGCATATCTGCCAATACATAATCCTTAACTAATCCCGTACTGTGGCGAACAAAAGGGGCCCACTTTTGAATGAGGGGAAGAGTACTGTCATTACCGCGTAACCAATCACGGGCAGCTCCGGTAAATCCTAAGAGACGAGCGTAAAGAGGTCCGTGTTGATGAGCTTTTTTTTGTAATGCTGCAGAGCGACGTAACACAGTGTAGGCAGCCATGCGATCTAGGCGAGAAAAGGAATATCGCTTTGACTTAAGTTGATGGCGCGCCAGGAACCAAGAGGGCAGTGAAGCCCCCTTTTTCCATGCATTTTCTAAACCTTCCCCAAAGTCTGTTAGCTGGGACAATTCTGCTGTTGATAAGATACGACTTTGCCAATGAACCATATCATAGTAACGTTGCATGTTTACATAACGACCGAGCGATAAGGCGTTTTCTACTGAGGGTAATACGTCCTCCGGAAAATAGCAGGCGAGTGAGGCTGTACTGGGGTTTGCTTGTAAATAGTTGCGAAGTGCTGAAGCTGAGGGAAGTGATTCGGTAAGAGAGATGCTATTATAGTCACTTTGCCGTTCGATGACAATGGGAAGTAGCGAAAGTCCATAGGTGTCGATGGCACGTAAATATTCTATTCCTAAGGTGGCATTGGGATGGTTCAGTGCCTCATCGGCATGAGGTACAATTTCGAGCAAAGCTTGTCTTAGTGCGGCCCCGTAAAAATGTCCTGACTTGAGGAGCTCGCGAATTCTTTCGTTTACGCTGGCATTGTTGGCTGCTTCCGCAATAGAGGTAAGCATGTCAAGATTGGTCACCTCTGAACCAAAGCAAAAGGCATCAACTCCCAGCGCAGCTAATAGTCGCATAGCACCGGCGGAAAAAATTTCTGCACTTCCCAATGCAAAGAGTGATGGCAACTCGATGACCATGTCGGCTCCGGCTAATAAGGCCCAGTACGCACGATCGTACTTACTAAAGAAGGCCGGCATACCGCGTTGTACAAAGGAACCGCTCATGACTACAATGCGTAATGCTTGGGGCCACCGTTCGGCCAAGTACGAAAGTTGGTAGGCATGGCCCATGTGCAATGGATTGTATTCTGCGATAATGCCTATGGTGTTCATGATAAAACCTCCCTTAGAAGATAACTTTCAACTTGTATTATAATAGATAGCATAATTGTGGTAAAATGTAAATTGACCAGCATGCTGAAAACTGATAGCAACTATATCGAAAAAGAGTAATGCAAGGTGTCGAAGAGAGTGATATAATGATTGAGTACATGTAAGTAAAGTAGGGGTAATGTATGAGACGAATTCTAATGGGATTATTGGGGCTGATGCTCATGTTTGTTGTCAGTGGGTGTGGTACTACCACTGCGCTGGATACCTACAGCTTTGGTAATAAAGTAGTCAATGTAGGTGCTTCGGAGATTATTGTGCCGACTCCCTTTGACTTAGGAAAGTTAGCAAATCCTACCATAACTGATGATGGTTATCCTATTACTGTGTATCAGAATGGAGATGCCAATTTCATAACGACGATAAAAGCGATGACGGCGGCACCGGGTAAACCGTTGCCAACACCATTGGCACGAGCTGAGTATAGTCGCGATCATGAGTATAAACATTATTTTGGCGACTCCTTGCAATGGGAAAATACAGCAATTACATTAGATGGTGTTCCCGCTGTAGAATCTACCGGATTATATACGGTAAAAAATAAACAGATACGTTTCTTGCAGTATACCTTTATCAGCAACGGGGTACTGTGGAATATAGCCTATCAATATGCAGCCGATAGCACAGTCGGAGCTGAGGCATTAAAACTCGTTGAGGGCAAGATTCAAATTATCAAGAAAGAGGGTTAAGTAATGAACGTTCTAGTAGTAAACTGTGGTAGTTCTTCTTTGAAGTACCAGCTTATTGACATGGACAACGAACATGTAATGGCTAAAGGCCAGTTCGAAAAAATCGGTGCGGAGGATGCAATTTTTACGCATAAACGTCCGGATGCAGAAAAATTGGAACGCGTAGAACCGATTTTGGACCACAAAAAGGCATTAACCATTTTATTAGACATCTTGGTAGATCCTGAATTTGGGGTAATTTCTTCCATGGATGAAATTGATGCGGTAGGTCATCGTGTAGTACACGGGGCTGAAAAATTTGCTGACTCCGTATTGATTACACCGGCTGTTATGGATGCATTGGAAGAATGTGCTAAGATTGCACCGCTTCATAATCCGCCAAACATTCAAGGTATTGAAGCTTGCCAGAGCATTATGCCTAAGGTTCCGCAGGTAGCTGTATTCGATACTGCTTTCCATCAGACTATGCCGCCGGAAGCATTCTTGTATGGTCTTCCGTACGAAGCTTACACTGAACTCGGTGTTCGTCGTTATGGCTTCCATGGCACTAGCCATAAATATGTGTCCCAGCGTGTAGCTGAACTTATGGGCAAGCATATGAGCGATCTTCGCATTATTTCTTGCCACTTGGGTAACGGTTCCAGTGTTACTGCTATTAAAGGCGGTCGCTCCATCGATACATCGATGGGCTTTACTCCGTTGTCCGGTTTGATCATGGGTACTCGTTGCGGTGATATCGACCCGGCAATTGTACCGTTCTTGATGGACAAATGGGATATGACTTATCATGAAATTGATGCCATCATGAATAAAAAATCCGGTGTGCTCGGAATTTCCGGCGTATCCAATGACTTCCGCGTAATCGAAGAAGCTGCACAGGAAGGCAATAAACGTGCGCAGCTCGCGTTGGATATGTTCCATTACAAAGTACGTGCGACTATCGGTGCCTATGCAGCTGTTATGGGCGGCGTTGATGCTATCGTATTTACGGCCGGTATCGGTGAAAACGGTATTGGCAACCGCGATGCAATCTGCAATGGTTTGGAATACTTGGGCACGCGTCTTGACCGTGATCGCAATAACATTCGCGGTGAAGAAGCTGAAATCAGTGCAGAAGGCTCGAAGGTTAAGATTTTCGTAGTTCCGACAAACGAAGAAATCATGATTGCTCGCGATACGAAACGTATTACGGCTAGCCTTGTGATGAAAAACTGGTAATTAACTTTATACTAGAGAATAGAGAATCATCTATTTCGTAGGGACCGCTTCGGTATATTTGTGAAAACAAATTCTTTTGCCGAAGCGGTCTTTTTAGTAGTAAATCCGGTTGATTTTAGTTATAATAAAAGACATAATAATTTTTTACGGATGGAGAGATTGTTATGACGGTAGTCTATCGAGAAAAGTCTAAGCGTTCGCGTAGCGGATTGCGATTGGTATTGTTGCTGTTAGCTTTTGTAGCGCTTATTTTAGGATACGCTACCTATGTGTCAATGGAAGCCGGTAAGTTAGCCATTGATTTATATTTTGTCGGAGTTTTCTTAGGCATTGTTGTTTGGACACAAGCGTTTGGTCGTTATGAATATGTATTGACGGAAGATAGTCTGATTATTATTGAGCAAGGGCTGTTTGGTAAAAAGTCTATGACGATTCCGTATGCCATGATTGATGGTGTATATGCTTTTAAACAACAATTAATGGGGGGACTTAAGTTTAGATATAAATTCCGCAAGCTATCCTCTATGGACCCAAGACCTGTATGGGCGTTGGCGTATGCCGTGGAAGCCGGAAATAAAATCAAGCACGGTCGTATTTTGTTAAAGGCAGACGAGTCCTTCTTTGAGAAGCTTAACGAATTTGTACCGAACCGTGTGTGCGTTCCTCAGGAAGATGTAGTGTTTTATGCCTATGTTCGCGAGGATGCGCATAAGCATGGGGAGAATGTAGAGACGTACTATGCACAAATTATGGCGCAGTCTAATGAACAAAATGATGATGTTACCAAAGGGATGAGTATTGAAACGGAAATTTCCGACACAGCCGGTGAGCAAGTCAAGACAACATCGGCACGATAAAACTGTATAGAAATACATTGCACGCAGCGTTCATGGGAATGCTGCGTGTTTATCAGTTATGGCTACGGTTGCGACAAGGATAAAAGATAGTCGGTCGATGAATTGGCATGTTACGAAGTTATAGGAAGTATAGACATGTAATGTAAATAGATAATAGATAGAGGAAGGAAGAATGAATATGAAAATAGGCAAGGTATGGTTAGCATCATCTTCACCGCGGCGTCGGGAATTATTAGAGCAAGTAGGGATTCCTTTTGAAGTAGTAACAAGTACGTATGAAGAAACCAATCAATGCTATGGAAGTCCAGTTGAATTGGTCGAAAGACAGGCAGAAGGAAAGGCCATGGCAGCTTCTGTTGATGGAATCCTGCAACCTGTTATCGGCGCCGATACCATTGTTGCTTACGGTAATCGTGTACTGGGAAAACCGGAAGACGAAGAAAACGCGAGACGTATGCTGCACTTGTTGTCCGGCAAGGTGCACAGTGTAATAACCGGCGTTTGTATACGCTATGGCCAATGCATTCATACATTTCATTGTGAAACTAAGGTGCACTTCTACACATTGAGTGATGATGATATTGATGCTTACATTACAACCGGTGAGCCTATGGACAAAGCCGGTGCATATGGCATTCAAGGAAAGGGGGCGCTCTTTGTGGAACGGATAGAGGGTTCGTATACGAATGTTGTGGGCTTGCCTGTTGAAATGGTGGCAAGGAAGTTAAGAAATATAAGTGAAGATAAAGGGATGAATGAATAATGTTACGCATACAGGAGTTGCGACCTTTTCAACGGCCGCGAGAAAAATTTTTTGCACATGGAGCTGCCGTGATGACAACGGAAGAGTTGATAGCAATACTGCTACGCACCGGTCATCGTGGAAAGTCGGCGATTGATATAGCCCATGATATAGTAGCTTCGTTACCGGAAGGGGAAACGGGATTACAAACCATTTCCGTGGAGGAGTTGTGCCAAATAAAAGGAATTGGTCGAGATAAAGCCGTTACTCTTTGTGCGGCTATTGAGCTGGGCAGACGGTTAACAGCCCTGCATGCAAAACAAGAATATAGCGATTTCAGCTCTCCGGAAGCAGTGGCCGATTACGTAATGGAGCAATTGCGCCACGAACCTAGTGAGCATGTATGCGTTGCCTATTTGACCTGTAAAAATAAACTTATTGCGGTTGAAACCATTTCTACCGGCGGTTTGACAGCAAGCTATGCAGAGCAGCGTAGTGTATTTCGCGGCGCGGTGCGAGCTAATGCAGCTTCTATCATTTTGATTCATAATCATCCATCCGGAGAGGCAACGGCTAGTCCTCAGGATGTGCGTATTACAAAAGAGTTTGAAAAGGCGGGACAGATTATGGGGATACCCGTGTTGGATCATATTATAATTGGTGATGGAGAGTATGTAAGCTTGGCAAAAGAAGGACTGTTATAGCCTAATTTTTTCTTATCATAATGAGTGTTTTGTGCTATCATTTAAAGATAGACTAACACAAGGAGATTTACGATGATTCGCTTATTTTCATCTCTTGAAAGAGATTTAGGGATAGATATGGGAAGCGTTAATACCCACGTATACGTACAGGGACGCGGGGTCGTGCTTTCCGAACCATCGGTGGTAGCCACCGATACTAAACAAGAATTTATTGTGGCTGTCGGAGCCGATGCAGAACGATTATTACTTCGCACGCCGGATATGCTGGAGGAGCTGCGTCCTCTTAAAGATGGATTTATTGTAGATTATCGTGTTATGCTTACCATGTTGCGCCATTTTATGCACAAAGCTTCTCGTTTGGTAAGCCGGGCACGTGTTATTATGGCTGTGCCATGTGGCATTACCGATGTAGAAAAACGAGCCATGACCGATGCTATTATCCAGGCCGGAGCGAGAGAGGCCTATTTAATCGAAACACCGGTGGCTTCTGCATTAGGATGCAAGTTACCGGTATTCGAAGCGCAGGGTAATATGGTTGTCGATATCGGTGGCGGTACAACAGACATCGGTGTATTGTCATTGGGTGGTAAAGTGGTAGCCTCTTCGGCACGTATCGGTGGTAATGATTTAAATGAGGCGATTCTACAATATATTAAGGAATGCTTTGCCGTTATGGTTGCTGAAGAAACCATAGAAGCAATCAAGCTTGAATTAGGAACAGCAAAGATGCCGGAAGAGGAAGCGGAATTGACTTTTACCGGTCGCGATATGTCCAATGGTTTAACGAAACGTATCATGGTGCGTAAAACAGAAGTGTACCAAGTACTGCAAGACCCCTTGAAGAGAATGGCCGATGAAGTGAAGCGAGTGATGGAAGTTACTCCGCCGGAATTGTTGGCTGATATCATGGAGCATGGTGTTTTGTTAACCGGAGCCGTTGCCGATATGGATGGACTGGCAGACTACTTCAGTCACGAATTGGGTGTGCCGGTATGGGTGCCACAGCAGCCGGGCTTTACAGTCGCTGTCGGCTTAGGTAAGGCATCGCAGGAGTTTGAACGTATGGATCGATTTATTATTGCGTCAAAAAATAGGAAGGGGCGTGCCTGATGTTTTCTTCAGATCGTAAACTGACGGTATTCGTCGTGATATGCTGTATAATATTGGCACTCTTAGGATATGGTTGGAAACATCGTACGATTATTCCCTATGTGACGGTGCCGCTTGAAAAAGTAACAACACCTTTTGCCTACGGGGCGTCCCGTGTATTGGACGGTGTACATACCGGAATTACTGTTATTGATAATGCGATTGCGGCAACTAAAAAAATAGAAGCCTTGGAAGCGGATAATGCACAGCTACAACAACGAGCTACCGACTATGACGAACGTGTGGCAGAAAATATTCGTTTGCGGCAATTGCTGAATTTCAGAACTACGCATCCGCAGTTTGATATGGTGCCGGCTATGGTTATGACGCGAGATATCGGAACGTGGACGAATACGTTTACTATTGATCGCGGCGAAGCAGAAGGCATTGCCGTTAATATGGCTGTGGTAGTACCTGGTGGGGTTGTTGGATTTGTAAGTGATGTATATGAGCATTCGGCGCGGGTACAGACTATGTTGGACCCGAGAACTGCAATCGGGGTTATCGTGCAGCGTCCGGAATCAAGAGTCGCTTCCGTTATTAAAGGGAATGGTAACCATCCGGATGAACCGCGGCTTGTTGATGTAGCGCGTGACGGTGATGTACTTGATGGGGATGCTCTGATTACATCCGGTTATGGTGGTATTTATCCGAAGGGACTCTTGGTTGGCCATGTAGTGCGCATTGAAAATGATGCGGAAGGTTTTGTAAAAAATGCTATAGTACAGCCGTCTGCTAATTTCCGTAATATAGAAGAGGTATTTGTTATTTTACGATCTCGCGAAGGGGACCCGGTAAAACCGGCATTGGAACCCAAATTGGTACCACAGACACAACGTGACCAAGTACAGGGTGTTAAAGGAGCGATGTCGCAATGAGAACAGCTGCCTTGATTTGCGTTGGGATTATCACATGTTTCCTGCAGAGCGAGTTATTACCGCTGCTCTTTAAGCAAGCGTGGATGCCCAATCTCGTATTGACTTGGATTATTGTGGTGGCCCTTTTGAAAGGGCGTCGTGCAGGTATAACCGTAGCTGTTATCGGTGGTTTGGTTCACGACATTTTAATCAGCAATTTATTTGGATTACACTTGTTTCCCTATCTTGTGGTAGCATATGTTCTTAGCATGTGGTCTCACTCTGTATACGAAGAACAATGGTACGTCACTTTTTTCTGGGTTTTAGGAGGTACATTGCTGGATGCGGCAGTACGTATAGGCATGCTGCTGATGGCACGGGAATCCGTTGATGTGCTGATATATGCTTGGCACTTTATTTGGCCGGTTGTTTGGCTTAATGGCCTTATCGGCATAGGGCTGCATGAATTGATTTGGAATTTTGAAAAAGATGATGAGTATATTTGGTAGAAACGGAGGGCAGCAAAGTGCTGGAGGCACTCTATAAAAAAAGAAAAAAGGGCCGCTTTGATGCCCTCATGTATATTGCGATTGCCATTTTTGTGATATTGGTAACGCGTTTATTTTATTTGCAAATCGTCGAAGGGGAATACTACCACTCAAAGGCGGAAGGAAATCGGTTGCGCATGCTATCGGTGACGGCAGCACGAGGGATTATGTATGATCGAAACGGTCAAATATTGGTGGGCTCGCGGCCTGCATATACCGTATCCATCATGCCTACCGATAAAGAAATTGATGACAGTGAGCTGCAGCGATTGGCCGGTATTTTGGGCATGAAACCGGAAGCGATTAAAGAAAAAGTAAAAGCTCATGAAGGCGGATATGAGCCGATTCGCTTGGCTAACGATATTACCATGGATACAGTCACAAAAATTGCAGAACGCAGTCATGAATTGCCGGGGGTATCTATTGATGTAGAACCGCTTCGCTATTATCCTTATGATACAATGGCCTCCCAGCTTTTTGGGTATGTCGGAGAAGTAGGCGAAGAAGAGTTAGCTGATATTCGTGAAAAAGATCCTAATACAAGCGTCGGGCCGGGTACCATTTTAGGACGAGCCGGCTTAGAGCGGATGTATGATAATGTATTGCGCGGGATTGACGGTGGTAAGCAAGTAGAAGTAGATGCAGCGGGCCGTCCCGTAGCCGAAGTCGGACGGCAAAATACGGTACCGGGACGCGATATTCATTTGACCATCGACTTACCGTTGCAGAAGGCTGCCGAAAAAGCCGTAGCCGATCAGCTGGCTTCCTTGCGTTCACAAGGCATACCGGCCAAAGGAGCTGCCGTAGTGGCTATGGATCCCAATACGGGGGCCATTTTGGCTATGGTGAGTGCACCGGAATTTAATCCTAACTGGTTTGCACGCGGTATTACCTCGGCACAATGGAAACAATTAAACACGGATATGAATCACCCCTTTGATAATAAGGTGGTCTCCGGTGAATACCCGCCTGGCTCGCCGTTTAAGATTATTACCGGAGCTGCGGCCTTAGAATTAAAAAAGGTAACGCCGGATGAAATGATTTTTGACAGCGGGCGCCATTGGCTTATTGATAAACGAAATGCAGAAGGCGAAGCATTAGGCTGGCTTGATTTCAATACTGCTTTGGCTAAGTCGGATAATGTATATTTCTACGAAATGGGCAATCGTGTAGGTATTGAAAATCTTGATAAGTTTGCACGCTTATTTGGTTTGGGAGAAAAGACGGGCATCAAGTTATTCGGTGAAGCTGCCGGTAATATAGCCAGTCCGGAATACAAACGCAAGGTGTTTGATCAAGATTGGTATTTAGGGGAAACCTTTGATGCTGCAATAGGTCAGTCGTTTACGTTGGTAACACCGATTCAAATGGCTATGGTTATGTCTGAAGTAGCTAACGGCGGCATTCGATATCAACCGTACGTTGTCAGTCGTATCGATAACAGTGACGGCACGCCGGAAGAAATATTCGGACCTAAAAAGATAGGGGTCTTGCAGGTATCAAAAAGCGTTATGGATCTTATTCGTAACGCCTTGCGTGACGTAACGGCTGAAGGTGGTACTGCAGGGTCTCTCTTTAAAGATTTGCCGATTGCTGTAGCCGGTAAAACGGGGACCGCAGAAAACGCTACAGGGCGCGATCATGGCTGGTTTGTTGCCTATGCGCCTTACGATAAACCGCGTATTGTTGTGGTGGCATTGGTTGAACAGGGCAGCTTTGGTGCCGGTTCGGCAGGACCTATTGTTAGAGCTGTCTTAGAAGAATATTTCCATGTAGGACAGAAATCGCAGACGAAGGCAGATGATGGTAATACTAAAGCTACAGAGGTGATTAAAGCCTCGGAGCCGGCCATTACAGGTCCACAAATGCGATAGAAAGGACATGCTATGGGACTCATTATTGCGATGGTATCCGGCAAGGGTGGCGTTGGTAAGACGACGTTAACAGCCGGGTTAGGCGGTGCATTGGCACGTCGTGGAAAAAAGATTTTGATTACTGACGGTGACTTGGGACTACGAGATTTGGATCTCGTTATCGGTAAGGAAAACGAAATTCTCTATGATGCGCTGGACGTGTGGAAAAAGAGATGCCGAGCGGAAGATGCCATTGTATCTGTCTCGGAAGGGCTTGATTTTTTACCAGCCAGTCAAGGCGTGCGTTGGGAGGACGTAGGCCGTAAAGGTTACGGCCGGTTATTGAAAAAAATGGCGAAACAATACGATTATGTGATTGTAGATGCACCGGCCGGTATCGGTCGCGGTAATGATGCAATTTTGCGTGTAGCCCAGCGACTGGTAATCGTTACGGAACCGGTTTGGGTGGCGCTACGTAATGCGCAACGCGTGATGCAGGTATGTCGAGAACAGAGACAGCTTGACTATGCGCTGGTATTTAACAGAATTAATCCGCATATGTCGGTAGCGGATATAGAAGAGGCTTGGTATTCGTTGTCGGCGGAAATGCTGGGAGCCGTATTACCTTATAGTGAAGCGGTATGGCAACAAGGGCAAGCGGGTAAATTATACAATCCTATAGCTGATACGTTTGATAATTTGCTTACACCTTTGTGTGATTTTTGTCAAAGCGGTAATGCGTGGGATGATACAACAATATTTACGCAATATGCATCAGTGATGTCGGCAGAACAAAAGAAATTTGAAGAAAATAAACGACAGAAAGAGCAGCCAAGGCTACTTGTGCGTCAGCGCGATAGCCGATGGCGGCGCTTACGTCGATAGGAGGATATATGTGGCGACGAATATGGAGGGAGTGGGACTGGACTGTAGTACTATGTACTCTCGGACTTATCGGTACGGGAATTGTTATTATAGGAAGTGCGACCCATGTAAATAAGGACGGCATCACTCTTTCGGGATTGGTTACGAAGCAATTTAGCTTTTTTTGTATAAATGCTATCATCGTTGTAGCTATGCAGTGGTTTGACTATAGACGATTAGCGTCGTGGGGAAAGCCCTTATATGCGATTACCCTACTTTTGTTGGTAGCGGTTATGCTTGTAGGCACCTCGGCATTGGGGGCTCAGCGATGGATTCAGATTGGACCGATTACCATTCAACCATCGGAGTTTACGAAATTATTGATGATAATTAGTATGGCTTCCATGATGACGAAGCATGTACAAAAGTTAAATACCTTTAAGTCACTGGTACCTATTGTTATATTTGTGGGTATTCCCGCCCTTCTGGTATTTAAACAGCCGGACTTAGGAACATCATTGGTATATCTGGCCATTCTTTTCGGTATGCTTTTCGTAGGCGGCATTCGCATGCGATTGGTTCAGATTATTGTTGGCGTAGCGGTAGTACTGGCTCCGCTAGGGTGGTTTGTATTGAAAGAATACCAAAAACAACGTATACTGGTATTCTTAAATCCTAATATTGATCCTTTCGGTGCCGGATATCATATTATTCAATCGAAAATAGCAATTGGTTCAGGTATGATACTGGGGAAAGGTTTGTTTGAAGGTACGCAAAGCCAGCTAAACTTTCTGCCGGAAAATCATACGGACTTCATTTTTTCGGTAATTGGTGAGGAACTGGGATTTGTAGGATGCTTTATTGTTTTGGTACTATTGTGTGTATTAATCTATCGCAGCATAGCCATTGCTAAAAGTGCTAATGATACATTCGGCATGTTGTTGGCTACGGGAATAGGCTCTATGCTTGTATTCCAAGTATTGGTAAATGTGGGGATGACTACCGGTATTATGCCGGTAACGGGAATTCCGCTACCGTTTATTAGCTATGGAGTCAGCGCGTTGACAACGAATATGCTTAGTGTAGGACTTTTGCTAAACATAGCCATGCATCGCAAACAGCTGATGTTTTAATTGGTATTGTGAGAAATTACATAGTAATTTTTCATGGGGTTAAGCGTAGAACTTAAATGATGCATTATTATTGAGATAAATGATAAGACTGTATAGGAGGCTATATGATTCAATTAGATACGGCGTGGTTACAGCATGTAAGCAAGCCGGCTCGTTATACCGGCGGAGAATGGAACAGTATCGTTAAAAATCATGATGAAGTAGATGTGACGATGGCGTTGGCATTTCCCGATGTATATGAAGTAAGCATGAGTCATCTGGGAATTAAAATTTTATATTCTTTATTGAATGAACGTGCCGATGTAGCGGCAGAACGTGTATTTGCTCCATGGGTAGATATGGAGGAAGAAATGCGAAAACGTCATATTCCTCTGTTTTCACTGGAAACAAAGACTCCGGCTAAGGATTTTGATTTATTGGGATTCACTTTGCAATATGAAATGAGTTATACCAATATTCTGAATATGTTGGACTTGGCAGGGATTCCTTTTTACGCAAAAGATCGCGATCTTAGTTTTCCCTTGCTGTTGGCAGGTGGCCCTTGCGCCTATAATATCGAACCGATAGCTGACTTTTTTGACATTGTGTCTATTGGTGAATCGGAAGAATGGCTTAATGAATTTGTCGATTTATACAAGGCTGAAAAAGCGGCCGGTTTTCCCGGTGGTAAGGAAGCATTTTTACGTAAAGCGGCTCTGATTCCGGGCACGTATGTTCCTGCTTTGTATAAGCCGGAATATACCGCAGCCGGTGATTTCAAGGGAATGAAACGCTTGGCTGAAGAAGCACCGGAGGTAATCAAAAAGCGTATTATTGAAGATATGGAACATAGTTTTTATCCAACGAAACCCGTGGTTCCTTTTTTAGATGTTGTTCATGATAGAGCCGTATTGGAATTGTTCCGCGGTTGCACACGAGGATGTCGTTTCTGTCAAGCCGGCATGTTGTATCGACCGGTGCGCGAACGCACCCCGGAACGATTGGTACAGTTGGCTAAAGACATTATTGCCAATACAGGGTATAACGAAATATCTTTGATGTCGCTTAGCTCAGCGGATTACTCAAAGCTTCCCGAGTTGGTAGATATGCTTATGGAGGAATTTAAAGACAAGCAGGTCAGCGTTAGTCTGCCGTCACTTCGTATCGATGCATTTTCTATTGATATTGCAAAAAAAGTACAGCAAGTGCGTAAGAGCGGTCTTACCTTTGCGCCGGAGGCTGGTTCGCAGCGCATGCGTGACGTAATCAATAAAGGTGTCAGTGAAGAAGACCTTATAGCAGCTTGTACGAATGCTTTTAAATCGGGATGGCATACGGTGAAACTGTATTTTATGATGGGGTTGCCAACGGAAACCGATGAGGATGTAGCCGGAATTGCCGATTTAGCCTATAAAGTGTTGGATTTACATCGCGAAATTACAGGCAAACGCAACGGTAAGGTTACAGTTAGTGTATCCTTCTTTGTACCTAAAAGTCATTCCCCCTATCAGTGGTACGGTCAACAGGCAGTGGAGGAAATTCATCGTAAGCAACAGTATTTAAAGACGCTCATTAATAATCGCAATATTTCTTATCATTATCATGACGGGGCTACCGGTTATATGGAAGCGGTGTTTGCTCGCGGCGATCGTCGTTTGGCTAAAACACTTATTGAAGCATGGAGGCTGGGCTGTAAGTTTGATGGCTGGACGGAATACTTCTCTATTGATACATGGCTGGAAGCTTTTAAAAATACAGGTATTGATCCGGATTACTATGCGCGGCGCAATCGTGATTTTGATGAACCTTTGCCGTGGGATCACTTAGATGATACGGTAAGTAAAAATTATCTTAAACAAGAGTGGGAGCGTGCCGTGCGGGCCGATTTAACTCGCGACTGCCGACGGTTACCTTGCAATGGCTGTAATGTATGCCCTGAATTGGACACAGCTATTATTGATTATAAGGAGGGTGGACGCGTTGAAAAAGTTACGTTTGGCATTTAAAAAAGGGGAGCAATTGCGATTTTTATCGCATTTGGATTATGCGCAAGCTGTAGAACGCACAATCCGACGGGCCGGTATAGCCATGGCATATTCAGAAGGTTTTAATCCTCATATGAAAATTAGCTTTTCCTCGGCGTTGGCATTAGGGATTACGGCTACCTGCGAATACGCAGATCTTGATATATTGGAAGATACACCGGTGGATGCAGTTATAGCGCGTCTGAATCGTGTGGCTCCTCCGGGATTGGAAGTCATTGACGGCTGCGAAATGCCGAATAAGGTTCGAAAAATGATGGCTATCTGTAATTATGCCGTTTATGAAGTGACGGGGCCGGTTGAAGATAAAGCTGATTGGAAGTCGTTGCTGGTTCCTTTTAATGAAGCAACGGAAATTAGTTATGAAAAAGTAACGCCTAAAAAAACGCGACTTATCGATGTGAAACATTTCATAAAAGAGCCTATTACGGCAGCGGTCAACGGCAACCAGGTTACATTGACTATGGGAATTGGTATTTATCCGGAAGGGACGATTAAACCCGGTGAGGTATGGTTGCTTGGTCGTGATCGGTACGGATGGCCTTTGACGGATGCGTATACTATTCATCGTAAAGCTATCTTGGTGGAAGAAAACGGTGAACGAAAATCCCCGTTAGATGTGGTATAACCTGTTATGATAGGAAAGGAGGTGTAGTATGAAGCGAATCATAATTACTACGATGCCTGAAGAAAGTCGCATCGCCATTACGGATGAAGCGGGGGTATTAACCGATATATTATACGAGCGTCCGGAAGCAACACACACGGTTAATCATATCTATAAAGGTGTCGTGCGCAATGTATTGCCCGGTATGGCATCCGCTTTTGTTGACATCGGTCGTGGGCAAAATGCATATTTAAACTTAAAGCATGGTAAGCAAACACGAGAAATGGGCAAGCTCTTCGTGGGACAGGTTATTATGGTGCAAGCGGTAAAGGAAGAGATGCGCGGCAAAGGAATACGTGTTAGTGCGGATATTAGTTTGGCCGGTCGCTTCATGGTACTACTTCCTTACTCAAAGGGTATTCATATTTCTAAAAAAATTACCGATACTGCACGACGACAGGCCCTTGAGTCTATGGCAGCACCGTATTTGGCAAGAGGCTGTGGCTTCATATTGCGAACGGCCGCAGCCGATGCAAAGGAAGAGGATATTGCAGCCGATATGGAATTCTTATGGCAAACATGGGAACAATTGCAGCGGCGTTTTGCAGTGGCAAAAAATGGAACGGAGATTTACAGTGATGCCGATGTATGGTTACGGTTGTTGCGCGATTACGTAGGGCGTAGTGAAACGGAAATTGTAGCAGATGATGAGGCGGTAGTTCAACGTTTAGGAGAATTATGCCGTAATATGGCGGCTATGAGCAATGTTGTAATCCGTTATGTGGAAAGCAAAGAGGACATTTTTAAGCATTACGAAATAGATACCCAAATCGAGGCATTGGTAAGTAATCGCGTAGAGTTGCCATCCGGTGGATTTTTACAAATTGATTATACGGAGGCCTTGACTGTTATTGATGTTAACTCAGGACATTTTACCGGTGGAAATCCCGGTGAAACAGCGCGGATTGTCAATATGGAAGCAGCCGATGCGATTTGTCGACAGTTGCGTTTGCGCGATATTGGCGGTATCATCTTATGTGACTTTATAGATATGCCTAAAAAAGAGCAACGTGAAGCATTGATAGCCTATCTGACTAAGCGGGTACGCTATGATCGCGTTAAAACTGTGGTTTGTGGTATTACATCACTGGGACTGGTGGAAATGACACGCAAGCGGGAGCGACAAGGATTACAGAGCTTGTTATTTGATACGTGCTCCCACTGTGGTGGCAGTGGCACGGTCTTATCTGCGCAGACGGTCTATTTACAGATTTTGCGACGCCTTCGTCAGTTATCTCGTTCGGGACGACTTAAGACTGATATTATGATTACAGTACATCCTGAAGTAGGCGCATGTTTTACAAAAGGTGTTTTGAAAGAGTTGCGCCAAGAACTGCAGCGTGATATACGTGTTGAATGTGATGCCGTATTGCATCGAGAAGCATATTCTCTATTGGCCGTAAATGAATAGCAGTATTCTGCTATCGGGAGATACCTGGTGTAGTAATAAGTTTAGGCAAGGTACCATAGAAGGCATATGATAGTGTCAAGATTATAGATATAAGTATATAGCTTGGAGTGAAGAAGAGTAATGAGTGGCTTTGAAATTGTATTGTTGGCGGTGGGATTGGCCATGGATGCTTTTGCGGTATCGGTAGCCAAAGCGCCTTGTATCGGACCTAAGGAACAATATAAGAAGGTAGTATTACCTTTCTTATTTGGGCTTTTTCAGATGGGAATGCCTATTATAGGTTGGTTGGTAGGTGCACAATTAGCCGATATTATCAGTGAATACGATCATTGGATTATTTTTGCACTCCTTGGGTATCTTGGTATAAATATGATTCGCGAGGCCTATCATAAGGATGCTGATGATGATATATGTCTTTTCATGGACTGGAAGGAAATGCTGATGTTAGCATTGGCTACCAGCATTGATGCATTAGCGATAGGTATTACATTGGCCTTTTTGTCGGTCAATGTACTTTGGGCATCCGGTATTATAGGAATTATTACCTTTGGTATTTCATTAGTTGGTATTTATCTGGGACATCAACTGGCAAAGCTATTGCGTGGACGAGCAGAGATTATTGGAGGGATCGTATTGGTTCTTATTGGTACTAAGATTTTATTGCAGCATTTGGGAATTATTTAAAGGACGATTCTTGACAGAACCGTCCTTTTTTGCTATATTTATTAAGTCGTAGTTTGGGTACGCCTAAGCTATTGCAGCCGCATGGAGGGGTAGTAAATTCCGACTCCACGTCGGGTACCGTATTCAGCGAGTTCGAAAACAAGGAGGTGTCACAATGTACGCAATCATTAAAACCGGTGGTAAACAGTATCGCGTTGCAGAAGGCGATGTTATTACCATTGAAAAATTGGAAGCTGCTGCTGAAGCAACCGTAACGTTTGACGAAGTATTAACTGTTGTTAACGACGGTGATGTTAAAGTAGGCGCTCCGCTTGTGGACGGTGCAAAGGTTACAGGTACTGTACTTGAACATGGTAAGGCTAAAAAGATTTTGGTTTTCAAATACAAAGCTAAATCTAATTATCGTCGTCGCCAGGGTCATCGTCAGCCGTTCACTAAAGTTCGCATTGACTCCATCCAGGCATAAGCTATGATTTCGATTGTAGTTGGTCGTGATGCGGAAGGCCTCGTCCGGGCCTGTCAAATTTCCGGTCATGCCGGGTATGATGTAGCGGGCTATGACATAGTGTGTGCTGCTGTATCAGCCTTGTCTTGTACGGCTATTGTCGGACTTGAGCAAGTAGCGAAACAGAAGGGACACTATTCGAACGGCGAAGGTCAGTGCCGGATTGAGCTTTCCGGTCTTATAACGGAAAGCGGACAAGCTATATTGGAGACAATGATTCTCGGGCTTTCTGAAATCAGTCGTCAGTATAGTGAATTTGTAAAGATTAGTGAAACGTAGGAGGTGAACACAATGTTTACTTTTGATTTGCAGTTGTTTGCGCATAAGAAAGGTGTATCCAGTACACGTAATGGTCGCGATAGCGAATCCAAACGTCTTGGTGTGAAATGCCATGATGGTTCTATCGTTAAGAGCGGTAACATCATCGTTCGTCAGCGCGGAACTCATTTCCATCCGGGTACCAACGTTGGTATCGGTAAGGACGACACGTTGTTTGCATTGGTTCCGGGCAAGGTTGCCTTTGAACGTGCAGGTCGTTATAACCGTAAAGTAAGCGTTTACCCTGTAGAAGCGTAAAAGCATATACACTGGAGCCGAAGGCCAAGGTCTTCGGCTCTTTTTGCGTGTAATTGTAGCTACGGTCATTCACAAAATCATCTAAATGAGGTATACTTAGTACATATCCGGTGAAATGGGTATGATATAAGTTTTATGCATAATTATAATACCCCGGTGAGAATCATTGGGGAGGTAATCGGTATGTAAGCTGCTAATGGCATTAACAGGTAGGTGGCTGAATATCGGGTTGTATGCACCGAGAGTAAAGGAGATACGTATGTATGATGTTCGCTCCTCCAAAGCAGAGGAATTTATTAATCATGAAGAAATTTTAGATACCTTAGCTTATGCGGAAGCTAATAAAGAGAACAGAGAGCTTTTAGATCGAATTTTGGCTAAGGCAGCTACTTACAAGGGATTGAATCACCGCGAAGCAGCTGTATTGCTAGAATGCCCGTTGCCTGAGTATAAGGAAAAGCTGTTTGCTTTGGCGAAAGAAATTAAGCAGAAAATTTATGGTGACCGTATTGTTCTTTTTGCGCCGTTGTATTTGTCTAATTACTGCGTTAATGGTTGTGTATACTGTCCTTACCATGCAAAGAATCGCCACATTTCCCGCAAAAAATTGACGCAGGAGCAGGTACGGGAAGAAGTTATGGCTTTGGAAGCTATGGGGCATAAACGCATTGTTATCGAAGCCGGTGAAGATCCGATTAATAATCCGCTTGAATATATCTTGGATTGTATTAAAACTATTTATAGTATTAAAAATAAAAATGGCGAAATTCGTCGCGTAAATGTAAACATTGCCGCTTGCGAAGTAGAAGATTATAAGAAGCTTCATGAAGTAGGCATCGGTACGTATACATTATTCCAAGAAACCTATAATAAAGAAAATTATGAAATGCTTCATCCTCATGGTCCTAAGAGTAATTATGCTTACCATACGGAAGCTATGGACCGCGCCATGCAGGGTGGTATTGATGATGTAGGTATTGGCGTGTTGTACGGCCTTGAACATTATCGTTACGATTTTGTCGGCTTACTAATGCATGCGGAACATTTGGAAGCTGTTTTCGGTGTAGGCCCGCATACAATTAGCGTACCGCGCATTTGTCCGGCTGATGATATTGATGTGGATGATTTCAGCAATGCTGTGCCGGATGATATTTTTGAAAAGATTGTAGCTTTGATTCGCGTATCTACACCGTACACGGGTATGATTATGTCTACTCGCGAAAGTAAGCGCATGCGTGAACGTGGTTTGGCATTGGGCATTTCTCAAATCAGCGGAGGCTCCCGTACTAGTGTAGGTGGTTATGCAGAAGAAGAGTTGCCTGATGATAACTCGGCACAGTTTGATACTAGTGACCGTCGTTCCTTGGATGAAATTGTCGAATGGTTATTAGGCCTTGGTTATGTACCAAGCTTCTGTACGGCTTGTTATCGAGCAGGGCGTACAGGTGATCGCTTCATGGCATTGGCTAAAAGTGGTCAGATTTCCAATTGTTGTCAGCCTAATGCATTGATGACGTTGAAGGAATATCTGTTAGACTATGCAACAGACGAAACAACCGAAGTGGGGCAACGCGTAATTGATAAGCAACTAGCATCTATTAAGAATGAAAAGGTTAAGGAAACAGCCCGTAATTACATTGCACAAATGGAAGATGGGGAACGCGATTTCCGTTTCTAATAGATGGTTGGAAAAGATATAAAAATATGTAATGGCCAATTCCGGAGAACGCACCAACTAATGATAGTGCAGGAGCTGTTATAAAATAATACAGTTAGTTCTGGCAATATAACAGAATATATACCAATGAATAGAAAATGAGTGGTGATTCTAAATGATAACCACTCATTTTTTATTATCTGGTGAAGTAATGATGGAATACGAAAATATGGGCTTTTATTAGGAAGTTGAATGGTGTATAATGTACCTATATTGATAATGATAATAGACTAGCGAAGAAAAAATAGTTTCGAAGATTCGAAATAGATGAGGCAGTGAGATATATGAAGCAGAGTAAAGAGAGGCGGTGGCGAATCGCTACTGGTGATACGGCAGAGGAAGAACGCTTAGTGCGAGAAATCGGTGTGTACCCGGTAGTGGCAAAGTTACTGGTAAATAGAGGTTTAGGGTCTGTAAAGGACGCGGCAGCATTTTTAAGAGGGACCATGGATGAGTTGCCGGATCCGTTTGGACTCAAGGGGATGGAAAAAGCAGTAACCACTATAGAAGAGGCTATAACGAACAAAGTACCTATTGTTGTTTATGGAGATTATGATGTGGATGGTATTACAGCCACATCGTTGCTGTATCGTTTTTTGAAACGCTGCGAAGCAGATGTTACCTACTATATCCCTGAACGACAAAGTGAAGGATATGGTCTAAATGAGGAAGCATTAGAACATATTATAGAACGCGGTGTTGGACTGGTAGTTACAGTGGATTGTGGAATCAGTTCTTATGATATTGTGGAAGGTGTCCGCCAGCGTTTACAGATGATTATAACTGACCATCATAATGCGCCGGATCAAATACCACGGGCTGCTGCCGTGGTCAATCCGAAACAACCGGGGTGCATGTATGAGGACAAGAATCTGTCCGGAGTTGGAGTGGCATTCAAATTATGCCAAGCGATCTGGCACCGGAGGACAGGATTGAGTTATCGGGAAGATTTGGATATCGTGGCATTGGGGACAATAGCCGATGTGGTTCCGCTGGTAGGTGAGAATCGTATTATTGTTAGAGAAGGACTTCGCAAGATGGAAGAATCTCCCAACTTAGGGATTGAAGCGCTTATCAAAGTAGCTGGCTTGGAGGGACGAAAGCTTAATGCCGGGCATATCGGATTTACTTTAGCTCCGAGACTTAATGCAGCCGGGCGCGTGACACATGCTACGCGAGCCGTTGAACTGTTAACAACGACGGATCCACAGGCAGCGGTGGCCATTGCAGAGGAGTTACAGGCTACAAATACAGAACGGCAGATGATCGAACGCAGTATCTACGAGGAAGCGCATAGAGATGTACTTAATCAAGGTGAGAGTGCTGATAAGGTTATTGTTGTTGCCGGTGAAGAATGGCATCCCGGAGTTATCGGTATTGTGGCTTCACGATTGGTAGAGGAATTTTATCGGCCCACATTGGTTATAAGTGTTCATGATGGTGTTGGCAAAGGATCATGTCGCAGTATTGAAAACTGTAATATCTATGAGGCACTAAAATCAGCAGAGGATTTATTAATACAGTTTGGCGGACATAGACAGGCGGCAGGTTTTAGTATTGCCGTAGAAAATATTCCGGCATTGCGGGAACGATTGACGGCGTATTGTGAAGAGCATCTTAGCAGTGAAGATTATGTGCCGATTGTCGATATTGATGCATTGTTGGAAACAGAGGAAATTACCGTAGAACTGGTTGATCAAATCGAAACGTTGGAGCCGTACGGTATGGGAAACAGTACGCCTGTATTTGCACTGCCTAAAGTTACCGTTCGTGATGTGTATTTAATGGGGCAGCAAAAAAATCATTGTAAGATTTTATTGGACACTGAAGGGGCTCCTTTAGATGCCATCGCATGGCAGGGGGAAGCATATCATCGCGAGATATTCCCTAATCAAACGGTTAAAATGGCAGTTACGTTACAAAAGAATGAATGGCAAGGCAGGATTTCTCCTCAGTTGGTCATACAAGATGTATCTCCATTGGAAAGACAAAGAGCTCGTTTGACAGAAAATGGTTTGCGTGAGATGTATCTGGTGGTTAAATCAGTATTTCGCAGTGCTACCGCGCCGCGATATATTGTTGAAAATGAGGTAATTCACCGTCATCCGGCCAATCAGTCGGATCGAGAGGCTATTTTGTCTTTGGATGTATTTAAAGAGTTAGGCATATTAAAAGAAGAAACATCACCGGATGGTATGATGCTGTACCGTTGGTGTCATATAAAAGAAAAGCTAGAGTTAATTACTTCATTAACATTCTTGAAGTATAGCTCGTAGGAGGTGTGTTATATGGCAGAAAATGAAGAAGGCAAGGTACTGGTTGAGAACAGCACCTTTAATAAAGAAGAAGCCTTGGGGCGTTTAATGGATATTGTGAAATCCTATTTGGATGATGCCGATTGTGAACGCATTATGGAGGCGTTTCGATTAGCTGATAAAGCACATGCGCCTCAGAAGCGTGCCTCCGGGGAGCCGTACATTCTGCATCCGTTGGCAGTCGCTACTATTTTGGCGCATCTACAGATTGATGCGACTACAGTTATTGCGGCTTTACTGCACGATGTGGTAGAAGATACGGAATACACGTTAGAGCAAATCGAAGAGATGTTCGGTAAGGATGTAGCATTTTTAGTTGATGGCGTGACGAAGTTAAATCAGTTTCAATATCAGACAAAAGAAGATCAACAGCTGGAAAATTACCGTAAGATGATATTGGCGATGGCTAAGGATGTGCGTGTTGTTGTTATAAAATTGGGTGATAGATTACATAACATGCGCACGCTGAAGCATATGCGCAGTGATAAACAAAAACGCATTGCTAAGGAAACGCTGGAAATCTTTGCACCATTGGCCCATCGTTTAGGGATTTTCAATATTAAATGGGAGTTAGAGGATTTATCATTCCGTTACTTGGAACCGGACAAGTACTATGATCTGGTTGAGCAGATGAAAGAAAAACGCAAAGCCAGAGAAGAAATCGTTAATGATACGATGGTACAGTTAAAAAAGGCTTTGGAAGAAGCGCATATTAAGGCAGATGTAAAAGGGCGCCCAAAGCATTTTTATAGTATCTACAAAAAAATGAAGAAGGATAACCGTGATTTATCGCAGATTTATGATTTATATGCGGTGCGTGTTATCGTTGATACAATTCCCGATTGCTATGCCGTGTTGGGGATTGCCCATAGTTTATGGAAGCCGTTGCCATATCGTTTTAAAGATTATATTGCTATGCCGAAATCAAATATGTATCAGTCGTTGCATACCACAGTTATAGGCACGATGGGACACTCCGTCGAAATACAAATTCGAACTTGGGAAATGCATCGTGTATCCGAGTATGGTGTAGCGGCACATTGGCGTTACAAAGAAGGTAATAAAGGTGGCGACAAGGATTTTGATCAAAAAGTAGGGTGGCTTCGCCAAGTATTGGAATGGCAGGATGCCAGCAACCCGAAGGAATTAGTGAATGCTCTTAAATTAGACGTGTTCTCCGGCGAAGTTTTCGTATTTACACCGCGCGGCGATGTGATGAAGCTTCCCAAGGGGGCCGTACCGTTAGACTTTGCCTACCGTATTCATACCGATGTGGGACATCAATGTGTAGGGGCAAAGGTAAATGGTAAAATTGTATCTTTGGATTATACTTTGCAAAATGGCGACATTGTAGATATCATTACGTCGAAAAACGGTAAGCCGAGCTTAGATTGGTTGAATATTGTAGGTTCTACGGAAAGTAAGAGCAAAATCCGTAATTGGTTTAAAAAGGAAAACCGAGAAGAGAATATCGTCAAAGGACGCGAGTTGTTAGAAAAAGAGGCAAAGCGTCTTAACTATGATTGGAAAGCGCTCAACAAGTCGGGACGTATGGAGCAAATCGCTAAATCATTAAATGCGGGTAGCGAAACGGAATTGTTATCAGCCGTAGGTTATGGCGGCGTGCCGGTTAACTCCGTATTACTTCGCTTGATTGATATGTATAAACGAGATCAGGCAAAAGAAGATAATCGTAAAGATACGATGGCTATGCTCGAAAAATTGAAGAGCCATGAACCGGTACGTAAGAAAAGTAGCAATGGGATTTTGGTCAAAGGCGAAGCTGATGTAATGGTTCGAATGGCGCGTTGCTGTAATCCGGTGCCGGGCGATGAAATTATTGGTTATATTACGCGAGGGCGCGGTGTTTCCGTCCATCGCGCGGATTGTCCGAATATTGGTCATACTCCGGAAGATGTGGAGCGCATGATCGAGGTTTCTTGGGATGGGGCAACAAGTGATAATTTCCAGGTGGCTATCGATATTATGGCCTATGATCGCGGCGGTATGCTTATGGAAATCATGGCTACTTTGTCGGAGATGAAAATCAACATTGTCAATATTAATGCTAAAGTAGACGATACAAAGAATGCACATATCTCAATGATTATAGAAATTAGAGACTTGTCACAGCTTGATTTTGTAATGACAAAAGTGCGGCGTATTCGTGATGTATACACGGTACAGCGTGCCAATAACGGAGGTGCGTAATGCGGGCAGTTATACAGCGCGTTACTGATGCCAGGGTAACGGTGGAAGGTGATGTTACTGGAGCTATCGAGCAAGGACTGGTAGTTCTGCTCGGTGTAGGAAAAGAGGATAACAGCACAGATGTGGCGTATCTGGCAGAGAAGGTATGTAATTTCAGGATTTTTGAAGATGAAAATGAAAAAATGAATTTATCTCTTCGTGATATCGGCGGTTCATTATTAGTCGTCTCACAGTTTACCTTATATGGTGATGTGCGTAAGGGACGACGCCCGGGCTTTGAAGGGGCAGCTTCACCGGACAGAGCGAATGCGTTATACGAAGAGTTTGTAGAAGCCTGTCAGGCATTGGGTGTCAAGGTAGATACCGGCAAATTTCAGACGCATATGCAAGTTGCCTTAGTTAATGATGGGCCGGTTACTATTTTGTTAGATAGTAAGAAATTATTTTAATGCTGTGCATGAGGTAATGTGTATGAAGCTTTATAGAATGCCCTTGGGAATGTTGGGCACGAATTGCTATATTGTTGTGGATGAACAAAGCAATCAATGTTTGGTAGTTGATCCGGGTTCGGACGGTGAACATGTAGTAGAGGTATTGCAAGAAAAAAACTTAAATCCTTTAGGTGTGGTTCTAACGCACGGACATAGTGATCATATCGGTGGCATACAGCCGATAGTGGATACCTATCATTGTCCGATTTATGTGCATAAAAAGGATGAATCCTTTTTGACGGACAGTCGATTGAATCTGAGTGTGTATAGTGGTAGTACTGTAGAAGCGCATGGTGAAGTTCGTCATGTCAAGGAGAGCGATATTCTTTCTTGTGGTAGTTTATCTTTTCGAGTAATTGAAACGCCGGGACATACACCGGGTGGTGTGTGCTATTACGGGGAAGGAATTTTATTGGCCGGAGATACTCTCTTTAGGGAGTCTGTGGGGCGTACAGATTTTCCCGGTGGATCGTTTGATGATTTGGCGGCAGCTGTCAGTGAGAAGCTATTTCCCCTACCGGAAGAAACGGTCGTATACCCGGGGCATGGTCCGGAAACAACGATAGCACATGAGAAAGAATATAATCCTTTCGTGCGATAGGTGGTGAAACTATGGTACAGCGATCTACCCAATACTGGTTACGCTTGCTATTGCTGGTCGCTGGTGTAGCATTGCTTATCTGGGTTACGCCAGTGACCTTACCGTTGCTACTGGCGTTAGTACTTACTGTAATTCTTTTGCCGGTAGTCAATGGTATTCAAGATTATACGCGGAAAAGAGTGGGGTTGAAATGGTTTCCACGGAGCCTAGCCATTTTGCCGGCTTTCTTATTGGTAGCGTTGGCGACAGTAGTTATTATTCAATATATTATTGTCCCCTTTTTGGTAGAATTTACAAAGCTGTTAAATAATTTGCCGGTACTTATTAATCAGCTTCTTCATGTATGGAAAGAAACACAAGCGCAATATGCGCTGGTGTTACCGCCGGAGATAAACGGGCTCATTGGGAGTACGTTGAATAAAATAGGAAATTATAGCGTTGATCTAGCTCAGCGTGGGATTTTTGCTATCGTATCGTTGGCAACGACATTATTACAGCTGTTACTAGTGCCCATCATGACTTTTTACTTACTGAAGGATGGGCGTATATTGAAACAACGTATGGTCTCTATCTTTTCAGAACCGATAGCTTCACATTTGGATGAGATTGTTAATCAAGTACATCATACGATGGGTGGCTATTTGCGAGGGCAATTGGTACTGGCGACTAATATGTTTTGTATTATTTCCGTGGTGGCGTACATTTTTGATTTACCGTATCCTTTAGTTTTGGCATTGTTAGCCGGTATAGCTGAATGGATTCCCATTATAGGGCCTATTGCGGCGGCATTGCCGGCTATTATTCTAGCAGCTTTGAGTAGTGGTACATTAGCTTTACAAGTTATGATTACTTATATGGTAATTCAATTAATTGATGGACAAATTATTATGCCGAAGATTATGGGCCGTGTCATTAAACTACATCCTTTGGTAATTATTACAGTTATTTTTATCGGAGGATATCTATACGGTATTATCGGCATGATGACGGCGGTTCCTATTACCGCTATTTTACAAATTGTTATCAATAAACTTTGGTATTTTAATCAGTATTACAAAAAGGATGGAGCGTTATGAACACAACATTAGAAAAATTAAAAGAACGTATTAAAGACAAGAAATATAAATTAACCACGCAGCGACAAACCATTTTACAGGCGTTCATTGATGCGGAAGAAAAGCATCTCAGTGCAGAAGATGTATATGTACTGGTAAAAGCAGTGGCACCGGATATCGGCTTGGCAACAATTTATAGAACATTGGATTTATTTACGGAATTGGATTTGTTAAAGCGTCTTGATTTTGGAGATGGTCGTAATCGTTACGAGTTGAATGATGAAGAATTCTCTCATTTCCATCATCACTTAATCTGCGTGAAATGTGGTTGTGTCAAAGAATTTGAAGACGATATGTTGGAAACCTTGGAATCTATTATCGCAAAAAAATTAAACTTCCGTACTATTGATCATCAGCTCAAAGTGTATGGTTACTGTGGTGAATGTCAGGAAAAAATGAAAGAGGAAGAAGAAGCGCGCAATGCACAATAAGTATCATTACGAAGGGCCGTTACCGCTAGGATCGGTAGTAGCTCATAATTGTGCTGGTGCCGGACTGTTTGTTGCTACTCACGGTGAGGAGGTAGCATGGCGTCTAACGGGTTCGGAAGAAAATGGTTTCTACACACTTTGCATAGTTGGACCTAATCAACAGACAAAGCGTTTTTCCTCGGAGACTACAGCTGAGGGGCGGCGTATTATCGGACGTGATGTGTTGTATTATTTACGCGAAGCCCAAGGGCTTATCCGCGTGGGAAAGTGGGGTAGTTTAGTCGGCGTACGTCCAACCAAGCTTTTTCACAAATTGTGGGATGAGACAGGTGAAGTGGGGGTAGCGGCACAAATACTGCGGGATAGATATGACATAAGCCTGGAGAAGTTGTCTATATTACAGTCGATTACAGAGTTGCAACGACCATGGGTGGCTGTCGATGAAGAAAGCGATCGACGCATCAGCGTGTATGGTGGAATTCCTTTTTGCGAGAGCCATTGCACATATTGCTCTTTTCCGTTTGGACTTGTACAGCAATACAATAGATTGGATGAATTCGTGCAAGCATTTATTCAGGATGCTTCACAACTGGTGGCGTTGCAAAGAGAATTTAACCTGAGCGTGGACAGCTTATATATGGGGGGCGGAACTCCGACCAGTTTAAATCATGAAGCATTTGAGAAGGTCGTAGAGGCTTTGGCTATGTTACACATGGAAGGAAAGGAATTTACCGTGGAGGCTGGTCGCCCTGACTCGGTAACGCCGGAAAAAATAGATACGATGCTTCGACATGGTGTGAATCGCATGAGTATTAATCCGCAAAGTATGCAGGACCATATATTAAAGGCTGTCGGTCGCGCCCACACAGCTGGGGCTGTGGTTGATTTATATGACTATGTACGAGAGCATACCTCTTTGGCAATCAATATGGACTTTATTGCTGGATTGCCACAACAGACAATGTCGGATATGCAGGAAAATATGAAATTCATTTGTCGTACTATGCCGGAAAATGTTACAATTCATACATTGGCATTAAAAAAAGGCAGTCCTCTCTATGATATGAGGGAAACGGCGTTGCTACCTGAAGAAGGGCAGGTAGAGGAAATGGTTTCTTATGCAGGAGAATACTTGCGTAAGATAGGCTATGTGCCGTATTATCTATACAGACAGAAATATATGACGGGGCAGATGGAAAATATAGGCTATACTCTGCCCGGTTATGCCTGCGAATATAATATTCGTATTATGGAAGAGCGGCAGACAATTGTAGCCGTCGGACCGGGGAGCTCATCGAAATGGATGCGCGCACCGGAATTCCGTCAACTGCAATTGCATACGCCGAAGGATGTGTCGGTTTATATTGATACATTGGATACGCTGTTGGCAAAACGCCGAGAGCGATGTGAACAATTTTGGGAGGCTTGAGGAACGATGGCAATTCAAAAACCGAGAGGAACACAGGATATTTTGCCCAGCACAATAGCAAACTGGCATTATATCGAAGGTCGTATTCGTAAACTTTGTAAGACATATGGCTTTCAGGAAATTCGTACCCCTATGTTTGAGGAAACAGGTTTATTTTTGCGTGGTATCGGTGAGACTACCGATGTAGTGCAAAAGGAAATGTATTCATTCCCCACGGGTGACAAAAAGGAGCAAACCTATACATTGCGTCCGGAAAATACCGCATCAGCAGTGCGTGCATACCTGGAAAATAAAATTTACGGTCAAGAAGCATTAACAAAATGGTTCTATATCGGGCCTATGTTCCGTCATGATAAACCGCAGGCAGGACGTTATCGTCAATTTCATCAGTTTGGCGTAGAGGTGTTGGGAACACAGGCGCCGATGGCAGATGCAGAAGTTATTATGTTAGTCTTGCAACTCTTTAAGGATTTTGGTTTGAAAGATTTAAGTGTAGAGGTTAATTCGGTAGGATGCCCGAATTGTCGTCCGGCATATCGTGATAAGCTCATAGCTTTCTTTGAACCGAAGAAAGATCAGCTTTGTGATGACTGTAAATCGCGTCTCTATAAAAATCCGTTGCGCATTTTAGACTGTAAGAATGAAAGTTGTAAGGCATTAACGATAGGTGTTCCGGAAATTCATGAAAATCTTTGTGACGAGTGTCATGATCATTTTGAAGAATTAAAACAATATTTGACAGCAGCCGGGGTTAACTATAATGTGAACCCTCGTTTGGTGCGCGGTTTGGATTATTATACCAAAACAGCCTTTGAAGTGCAGTATGCACCGTTGGGGTCACAAAGTGCAGTGGCCGGTGGCGGTCGTTACGATGGTTTAGTAGAGGAATTAGATGGGCCTCATACACCGGCAGTTGGCTTTGCCATGGGAATGGAACGACTGTTATTAGCTTTGGAAAAACAAGGGTTGTTGCCGGAAGAGGTACAGGAACCATCGGTATTCGTGGTTTCTCTTGGAGATGCCGCCAAGGTAGCAGGCTTTACATTGGTGAAAGAACTTCGTGAACGTTATATTATTGCGGAAACCAGTGGTGAAGCAAAAAGTATGAAAAGCCAATTAAAACATGCTAACAAAATTAATGCAAAATATGTTATTATAGTGGGTGATGACGAATTGGCTCGTCGTGAAGCTATCCTTCGTGATATGGAAAATGGCGAGCAAGAAACCGTAGCTATCGATGCGATAGTAGATCGGGTAACTTCACTAGTGAAAGGATGACAATAATGGAAACAATGAAAGGTTTGCACCGTACCCATGGTTGTGGTACCATCAGCGAAGAACAGGTAGGTAAAGAGGTTGTTCTTTGCGGTTGGGTAGAACGACGTCGCGACCATGGCGGGCTTATCTTTATCGATTTGCGCGACCGTTCCGGGGTTGTACAGATTGTAGCTTCTCCGGATCACAATATGGAATCGTTCCATAAAGCAGAAGATGTGCGCAATGAGTATGTGCTTTGTGTACGCGGTACTATCACTAAGCGTGATGCAGATGCAGTAAATCCGAATTTGGCTACCGGTGCCTATGAAATGTACTGCGAAGAACTTCGTGTCTTGAATAGCTCTAAGACACCGCCGTTCTACATTCAGGATAATGTAGATGTTGATGAAAATATTCGTTTGAAGTATCGCTATTTGGATTTACGTCGCCCAGAAATGCAACGTAATTTAATGTTGCGTCACCGTGTGACCAAGGCTATGCGCGATTATTTGGATTCTCGAGATTTCCTTGAAATTGAAACACCGATGTTAACGAAAAGTACACCGGAAGGGGCGCGCGACTACTTAGTACCGTCTCGTGTGAATCCGGGAACTTTTTATGCGTTGCCGCAGTCTCCTCAAATTTTTAAACAAATTTTAATGGTGGCCGGTTATGAAAAATACTTCCAAATTGTTCGTTGTTTCCGTGACGAAGATTTGCGAGCTGACCGTCAGCCGGAATTCACGCAGCTGGATTTGGAAATGAGCTTTGTTGATCAGGAACAAATTTTGGCTCTATTGGAAGGTTTGGTAAAACATGTCTTTAAAGAAGCCATGAATGTAGATGTGGTGACACCGATGCATCGTATTACCTGGGATGAAGCCATGGATAAATACGGTTCCGATAAGCCGGATTTACGATTCGGTATGGAATTTACGAATGTAACAGAATTAGTGAAGGATACAGAATTTAAGGTATTCCGCAGTGTTATTGATAATGGTGGTGTTGTTAAGGGAATCGTAGTTCCGGGAGATGCCGGTATTCCGCGCCGTGAATTGGATGCGTTGGTTGATTACGTAGGACAGTATGGTGCTAAGGGATTGGCTTGGGCATGCTTTAATGAAGACGGCTCTATTAAATCCCAGATTATGAAATTCCTCGGTGAGGATACGATTCGTGCCATTGGTAAAGCCATGAATGCACAGCCCGGTGATTTGGTACTTATGATTGCCGATAAACCTGCCGTAGTAGCCAAAGCATTAGGCGAACTTCGTTTAGAAATGGGACGCCGCATGAATCTTATTGACGAAGATAAGTTGGCATTCACATGGGTAACGGACTTCCCAATGTTCGAATACAGTGAAGAAGAAAAACGTTATGTGGCTATGCACCATCCGTTTACTTCTCCGCGCGAAGAAGATATGGATAAATTAGAAACAGCACCGGGTGATGTGAAAGCAATCGCTTACGATATGGTATTGAACGGTGTCGAAATCGGTGGCGGTAGTATCCGTATTTATCAGTCGGATGTACAGGAACGCGTATTTAAAGCCATTGGGTTATCTGAGGAAGAAAGTCGCCAGAAGTTTGGCTTTATGCTGGATGCCTTCCAGTTTGGTGCACCTCCGCACGGTGGCTGCGCATTTGGGTTGGATCGCCTTGTTATGCTCATGGCAAAACGACAATCTATTCGTGATGTAATTGCTTTCCCGAAAACGCAAAGTGCTTCTGACCTTATGAGCCAAGCTCCGTCCGAAGTAGCACCGAAGCAATTGCGTGAGCTTCACATTAAGACGGATACTACAAAAGAAAAGCTAGTATAATTAAGGTGTCTTGTTGAGATGTACAGTTCACGGGGCGGGGTGTTGAAAAGAACAATTTGTAATTGTCAAGACCTGCACAATATCAAATGAGTATTACTTCATTTGTGAAAAGCCTTGAAAATACTGGATTATTCTGTTAATATAATAACAAAGATATCCCTGCTGTGTGCGTGTGGTATCGCAGTTTTGAGCCAACATATTAACTTAGGGAGCCTGGACTCTTGTATCGGCGCTACGCCTGTGAAGGACAGCAATGTTATGAGGAGGGCACCCACCTGCCCTTGCAGGATCAAAACGCGGTACATATACGGCATGGTGGGGCTCTTTTTATATGTACTTTATAAGGTCGCCATAAGCGACCTTTTTTTGTGTATAATTTAATAGAATGACCATTTACAAAAGGATAAAGCGACGAATGATAATTTGAGAGAGGTGATTAAGATATGGCAATGGACAATTTATTTGCATCGCTGGAAACACATAGTTTTGAACCTCTGGCGGTACGTATGAGACCTACATCACTGGACCATTTTTACGGTCAAGAAAAGGTGGTAGGAAAGGGCAGTTTTTTGCGGGCTATGATTGAGAAGGATACGATACCGTCATTACTTCTTTACGGGCCATCGGGTACGGGTAAGACGACATTAGCGCGGATTATTGCAGAAATGACACATAGTCGTTTCGTTTCATTGAATGCTACTAATACGGGTACAGGTGAATTGCGTAATGTCATTGAAGAGGCACGTAAACACATTCGTGCCTTTCAACAACGAACAATATTATTCTTAGATGAAATTCATCGCTTTAATAAAAGTCAACAGGATGTACTCTTACCATGTGTTGAGGATGGTACGATTATTTTAATCGGTGCAACTACAGAAAATCCATTTTTTGAAGTGAATCGTCCGTTGCTGTCCCGTCTGCGATTGCTTACTTTACAAGCATTGTCGCCAAAAGCAGTCGCCAACATACTAAAAAGAGCATTGACAGATGCTGATATAGGGCTGGGCCATCGAAAATTAAAGGCTGAGGAAGACTTATTGGAAGAAATAGGAATTTTTGTCAATGGGGATGCCCGTATGGCTCTCAATATCTTAGAACAAGCGGCGGCTATGATTGAAGATGGCGGTACTATTAATGGAACGGTGCTGGAGCAGGTTATCGGTCGACGCATATACAGCTATGATAAAAAAGGGGATAACCATTACGACACAATTTCAGCGTTCATTAAGAGCATGCGCGGTTCCGATCCACAAGCAACCAGTTATTACCTGGCAAGAATGATAGAAGCCGGCGAAGATCCTAATTTTATTGCAAGGCGTATCGTTATATGCGCAGCAGAAGATGTAGGCTTGGCCGATCCGAATGCTTTGGTGGTGGCGAATGCAGCCGCACAGGCATCACATTTGGTGGGTTTTCCAGAAGCACGCATCATTTTATCGGAAGCGGCTTTATATGTAGCGTTAGCTCCTAAAAGTAACAGCGCTTACTTGGCAATCGATAGTGCTATTGCGGCAGTGCGGCATCAAGTAAATGGAGAAGTTCCGTTGCATTTACGGGATACGCATTACAGTGGTGCATCTAAATTAGGACACGGGACCGAATATAAGTATGCACATAATTATCCGAATGGGTATGTAAAGCAACAATATTTACCGAATGAATTAGTAGGGGCTGTATATTATAAGGGAATACAACGGGGAAAAGAAAAAGAAATACTTTTAAATTGGTGCGAACGTACAGGCGAAAAAATATGATGGAGTATAGGTATGTTCATTGGTTTTGTGCTATAATGGATTGTTGAAGAGATTATAGATTAACGTAATAGGAGTGTACTGTATAGATGGCAGAACGGAAAAAAAGGACAACGGCCGGAAAGGCTAAGACAACTGCAAAGATGGCCGGCGGTAGCACACAACGCAAACGCGTCGTACGTAAAGCAACATCGAATACGGCCACAGCGACAAAGGTAAAGGCAGCACCCGGAAAAGGTTTTACCCTGCGCAAGGAGATTAAAGGATTATTGGTAATGGTGTTTGCCATTATTATACTGTTAGGCATTATAGGATATCCCATGGGAACCGTAGGTGAGTTTATGTCAAAGGTCTTTATGTATGCCTTTGGTCTTGGCGCTATGATTCCGGTACTCTTTTTTGGGTATATGGGATGGCGCATGTTATATTCGGAAAATGGTTTGAGAATAACACGGCGAGGAGTTCTTTTTTCATCCCTATTCCTTTTGCTTGTTACAATAGTTCCTTTAGTGTCAGTTGATGCTGGCCATGAACTGGATACGAATGTATTGACTACTAAGGGTGGTATTATTGGTGGCGCATTAGCTGCTATGTTGCGGTCTTTGGTAGGTGACGTGGGTAGCCTATTGTTGACAGTTATTCTATTGATAAGCTGCTTACTTCTTATTACACGATTATCTTTACGAAAGGGTCTTCATAAGGCTAAAGAACATACAGAGGTTGGGTTAGATAAGGCTATCGGTATGGCCGGTGAAACGGCACAAGTGGTGAAAGAGCGTTTTGAAGAGTGGAATGAGCAACGCAAGTCTCAGCATGCAGTATATAATCAAGTTGAAGATGCACGTTTTGGTCGAAGTGCGGCAGCCGAGGCCATTTTAGCCGCCTCGCAAACATCATCGGATGCCAAAGAGAAAGCAGCGCTAGAACTGGCTCGGGCAGAAGAAGAGCAGCATAAGGAGAATAGTAGTAAGAATAATCTCTATTCCAATGGCGATAGAGAGTTTGATTCCGATAGTGATGGAATAATTAGCTCTGCTGAGATAGAGCGTATGCCTTGGGAGACTGCAATAGTAGAACAAGAAGAAGAGCACACTGCAGAGCATGAGAAATACGACTTACAAGTAAGCGCGGAAGAAGAGACTGTTACGGCTAATGATGGGATAGAAGTTGATCAAAACCGATTAGAAGATACGGAAGACTGCGAAAATAAAATGGACCTCCACGCTGAGAGTCAGACCCAAGCTATGGCAGGTGGGGTGTCGCCAATGCTTCCAGATACATCTGTTCGGAATGCTGCAGAGAATACATCGACGTTAGTACCGACTATGGAAAGTACTGATGCGGATATTGCTGCTGTGGCTGTATCTACGGAAGGGGAACAACGCCCTCGGCGTCCGGAGCGCTTATATCGCTTTCCTTCGCTGGAAATGTTATCTAAAGGTAAACCCAGTGAAGTATCGGCAGAGGAAATCAACCAGAATGTAACTACTTTGGAATCTACTTTAAAAAGCTTCGGTGTAACGGCTCGTGTTGTTAATGCCACGAAGGGGCCGACGGTAACGCGCTATGAACTGGAGCCGGCACCGGGGACAAAGGTGAGCAAAATTTTAAATCTTACTGATGACTTGAAGCTAAGCCTAGCGGCTACAGATATTCGTATTGAAGCACCTATTCCCGGTAAATCGGCAGTAGGCATTGAAGTGCCGAATCGAACCGTTTCTCCAGTACATTTACGAGATGTGTTGGAATCTGACGACTTTAAAAAGGCCAAAGGTGGTATTCCTGTGGGCTTGGGGAAAGATATTGCAGGTAAGGCTATCATAACTAATTTGGCAAAAATGCCACATTTGTTGGTTGCAGGTTCGACGGGCTCAGGTAAATCGGTTTGCGTAAATACATTGATTGCCAGCATTTTATTCAGTCGTAAACCGGAAGAAGTAAAGTTAATTTTGGTGGATCCTAAAATGGTAGAGCTGTCGAATTATAACGGTATCCCTCATTTGATGGTGCCGGTTGTGACGGATATGAAGAAAGCAGCCGCTGTATTACGTTGGGCAGTTCGTGAGATGGAGGCACGCTACCGTACGTTGGCTACGGTGGGCTTACGTAATATAGACAGCTATAACGAGCAACACCCTGATACGGCAATGCCATTTATTTTAATTATTATCGATGAAATGGCAGACTTAATGCTTACAGCGCCGGATGTGGAAGAATCGATTAATCGGTTAGCGGCAAAAGCACGAGCTGCAGGGATTCATATGGTGTTGGCTACGCAGCGTCCATCGGTTAATGTAATAACAGGTACAATTAAGGCAAATGTGCCAAGTCGAATTTCTTTTGCAGTAGCGACACAGATTGATTCTCGAACTATCCTTGACATGGCAGGAGCCGAAAAATTATTAGGGAAAGGTGATATGCTTTTCCATCCTATAGGAGCTAATAAACCGATACGAATTCAAGGAGCCTTCATTTCTGATGATGAAGTTGAAAGTCTAGTAAATTTTGTAAAGACACAAGGTGAACCGGAATATGATGAATCTGTAACAGCGGCAGAGGAAGAAGCTGTAGCGACAACGGAAGAAGAAAAAGAGGAAGAGCCGCGCGATGAATACTTGGAACGGGCGGTAGACTTGGTTATGGATTCAGGACAAGCATCGGTTTCCATGTTGCAACGGCGTTTTCGTATAGGATACACGCGAGCGGCACGTTTAGTGGATACGATGGAAGACATGAAAATCATCGGTCCTAATAATGGTAGCAAAGCACGAGATATTCTTATGTCCCGTGAGCAAGTAAAACAGTTATATTTTTCGAATACAAATGATAATACATAGGAGGAATTACAGTGGCATCCATCGGAGAAGAATTACAGCGTGAACGTCATCGAAGGGGTCTCACATTGCATGATGCGGAAGAGGTGCTGCATATTAAAGCTGCTTATTTGGAAGCACTGGAGCAAGATAATTACGGAGTTATTCCCGGAGCTGTGTATGTGAAGGGCTTTATTAGTAATTATGCTGAGTTTCTCGGATTGGATAAACAGCGATTGGTTGATGGGTACAAGGCTTCTATCGGTGAAACGATAGGTGTTCCTTTGCGTCGTATGCAACCACGTAAATTAAGAGCACATGAAGATGTCGAGCATAAGCCAGAAATGATAAAGCCTACACCGCAACGCTTGCCATACACAACGCGAAGGGAACGGCGTAAAAAGGTTATGGCACAAGAAAGAATTACAGTGGCAGTTATTGCCGTGCTGGTAATAATCTTTTTATTTTGGCTGTTTATTTTTTAGAACAAAGTACGCCGTAGAAAGGTACATAACAGTATGATGAATGAATTTTTGATTACTACATCGGAAGAAATGAAGCAACGAGGTTGGGAAGAGTTGGATTTTGTTTTGGTTACCGGTGATGCGTATGTGGACCATCCTTCTTTCGCCGGCTCCGTTATTGGACGTTTGCTGGAGCATAAAGGCTACCGTGTTGGTATTATTGCTCAACCGGATTGGCATGATGTTAATGCATTTAAAGTTTTGGGAAGGCCGCGCTTGGCCTCATTGGTGACGGCCGGAAACTTGGACTCGATGTTAAATAAATTTACGGCGGCCAAACGAATTCGACACAATGATGATTATTCGCCGGGCGGCGAAGAAGGGCATCGTCCCGAACGGGCTACATTGGTGTATGCTAATCGTATGCGGGAGGCATTTAAAGGTGTACCGGTAATTATTGGCGGTATCGAAGCTAGTTTACGACGGTTTGCCCACTATGATTATTGGTCGGATACCGTGCGACGTTCTATATTGGTAGACAGTAAGGCAGATGCATTGATTTACGGTATGGGAGAGAAGCAAATCGTGGCATTAGCAGAGGCGCTGGATAAAGGACGATTTGAAGAATCTCTACCTAATATTAAAGGCATTACATATATGGCTAAGCAAATACCTGATGGGGCAGTACAATGTCCTTCCTACGAAGCGGTAATAGCAAGCAAACATACTTTTGCGGAAGCGTTTAAATTACAGTATGATGAGCAGGATCCGTATTATGGTCGTACCGTAGTGCAGGCACATGGTGATCGTTATGTAGTACAAAACAGTCCAGCTATGCCGTTAAGCCAGGCTGAAATGGATGAAATTTATAGTTTGCCTTATGCGCGCCGTTGGCATCCACGTTATGATGAACAAGGGGGAGTACCGGCATTGCATGAGGTGCAATTTAGTCTGGTCAGCCAGAGGGGGTGTTTTGGTAGTTGCTCCTTTTGTGCCATTACTAGTCATCAAGGACGCATAATACAGAACCGTAGCCATGAATCATTGTTGGCAGAAGCTAAACGTATGATTTCTATGGATTCATTTAAGGGATATATCCATGATGTAGGAGGGCCTACAGCAAATTTTCGACATTTAGCATGTAAGAAGCAAGCTACTTATGGCGCATGCAAAGGAAAAACATGTGCAGCTCCGAAGGTGTGTCCTAATTTAGATACCAGCCATGATGACTATATAGCATTACTTCGTAAGCTACGAGCTCTAAAGGGCGTAAAAAAGGTGTTTATCCGATCCGGATTGCGTTACGATTACGTACTAGCGGATAATAACATGGATTTTATTAAGGAATTATGTCAATATCATGTGAGCGGACAGCTTAAAGTAGCTCCAGAGCATGTCGCTGATAAAGTGACTTCTATTATGGGAAAGGCTGATAAAGCGTGCTTTTTAAAGTTTAAGGAAGCCTTTGAAAAAGCGAATCATCAATTAGGGCTGAAGCAGTATTTGGTCCCTTATTTTATGAGTTCTCATCCGGGATGTACATTGGATGATGCTATTGAATTGGCTGAGTTTTTGCGCGATCAGCATATGACTCCGGAACAAGTACAAGACTTTATTCCTACACCGGGTAGCTTGTCAACGGCAATGTATTATACAGGAATTAATCCTCTCACGGGAGAATTGGTTTATATTGCAAAAAAAGCAAGAGAAAAGGCCATGCAGAGAGCTTTAATGCAGTATAAAAATCCTGATAACTATAACTTGGTTAAGGAAGCACTCCTAATAGCCGGGCGTCAAGATCTTATTGGATTCGGGGAAAAGTGTTTAATTCCGCCGCGTCCTATTAAGGAGTATCGCCATAGAAATACGAATAAGAGCAGTCATAAACGAATGAAAAAAGCTAGACGAGAAGCTACTGCATTCGATGGTGCGTCTCCAGCATCACAGCGATTGAAAAATCGGGTGGGGAGAGAAAAGAAAAATGACCTACATCATATAGGTATAGGTAAAAAAGAAAACAGACGAAAAAAAGAAGGGTTTTATAAAGGCCGTGTGTAATTAGTGGAAGGGAGAGGAGATGAATGCGAAGATATTGGCTAATTGGCCTGTTAATTATCTTTGTACTCAGCATTCTTGGTATAGGCGCCTATATAGAAAGCAGTAGACAACAAGAGAGAACGGCCATACCTATACGTGCGGAGCTTACTATGTACAGTGATCTTCCTAACACATTGACAAAGCTTCTGACACAGCAATATGAGCTTTTGTATCATGTACGTGTGCATGTGCTACCGCTTACGGAGGAACAGATGGCAGTACGTATGACGTTATCGGAAGCCGACCGTACCGGAGATATTGTATTGACATCACGGGATAATCTACATATTGGTGAAAAGTATGGACAGTTTATACCGGTTCTAAGCGAAGGAATTGATGAAATATCTAATCGATTTAAACAGCCGGATGGGCTGTGGGTTGGAACATGGTATGATCCGGTTGTATTTGTACAAAATATTCAGTTTTACAATGGCGAAGGGCGTTATATTAATACATGGCACTCCTTGGCTATGCCCGGTGACTGGACGGTAGTCATGACTGATTTTGTAGCGGCCCGAGGCGCTGCCAATATTTTATATGGATTCATAGAAACGCGCGGTGAAGCAGAAGGTCTACAGTATTTTATGGAGCTAAAACCTCATGTAGTCCAGTATGCTAAGTTCTTAACAACTCCGGTGCGATTAGCTGCATTAGGGGAAACCGACATAGGCATCGGGAATTATTCCGATGCACATCAATATGAAGAGCACAAGTATCCGTTGAAAGTAATTTTTCCATTAGACGGTACGCCATATTATTTAACGGGAACTGCTGTGTTAAAGAGTACAAAAAATAAAGAAGAAAGTGAGCGTTTTATTAAGTGGCTGCTTTCTAAACAGACGGCACAATTCCTTCAGAGTAATGACATGTATTTCGGATTTACTAATCCGGAGGTGACACATTTGACGGATTCGTTAGGTCGTGAGGCAGTGCTGTTAGAAACTAAAGGCGATTATACAGAAGAAGGCAAGAAACGTTTGCTAAATGATTGGATTAGTCAAGTGCGATTTAGAAAGGGTAATTAACAGATGAACAAAAAATTAGGCTATGTGAGTTTAGGCTGTGCTAAAAATTTAGTAGATACCGAGGTGATGCTAGGTGTATTAAAAGATAATGGATATCAAATTGTGGACGATTTATCAGAAGCATCAGTAATCATCGTTAATACGTGTACCTTCATTGAAAAAGCGAAAGAAGAATCCGTCAATACTATATTGGAAATGGCGGAGTACAAAAAGTTTGGCTCCTGCAAGGCATTAGTGGTAGCCGGATGTTTAAGTCAGCAGTACCAAGAAGAATTATTCCGAGAAATTCCTGAAATTGATGCACTTATCGGTACCGGATCCTGGCACCGGATTATGGAGGCCTTGCATGCGGTAGAGGATGGTAATCGAGCATGTATTATGGATTCAATTACCAATATTTATAACGAGCGTATGCCTCGTATGCAAACAACACCGACCTACAGTGCCTATGTAAAAATATCGGAAGGCTGCAATAACGGATGTACCTTTTGTATTATCCCAAAAGTGCGTGGGCGCTATCGTAGCCGTAGTATAGAGTCGATTGTAGAAGAAGTTACTAAATTGGCTGATATGGGCGTGAAGGAAATTAATTTAATTGCTCAAGATACAACGAGTTATGGCGCTGATTTGAATAATGGTACGCCGATGTTGACAGAGTTACTGAAAGAGCTAGTTAAAATAGATGGCATTCAGTGGTATCGTTTGTTATATTTGTATCCCAAATATTTTACCGATGAGTTGCTAGATGTTATTGTTAATGAACCGAAAATCTGTAATTATATTGACTTACCATTGCAACATATCAATGATCGTATATTGAAACGTATGAATCGCAAGGATTCCAGAGCTGATATTGAGCGCTTGTTAACGAATGTTCGTGCGAAAGCAAATCATGTAACATTGCGTACGTCAATCATTGTTGGGTTCCCGGGAGAAACGGATGAAGAATTTAAAGAGCTGTGTGATTTTGTAAAAACAGTGCGTTTTGATAATATGGGCGTTTTCACATATTCTCGTGAAGAGGGAACTCCGGCCGGAGCTATGGAAGATCAGGTACCGGAGGAAGTTAAAGAAGAGCGATACCATACGTTAATGGCTATCCAGGCGGCTATATCAGAAGAGAATAATCGAGATTTAGAAGGAACACACCATCAAGCCATTATCGAAAGTATGGAAGAAAATGAGGATGGTACTTTATTAGCCAAAGGGCGCTTAGAGGTACAAGCTCCTGACGTGGATGGCAATATGTATATTGAAAATGCAGAAGGTTTGTCAGAAGGTGATATTGTGCCTGTTACAGTAGTACAAGGGTTTGCTTACGATGTTATTTGTGAGGTAGAAAAATGATAGTAGAACTAATATCCACGGGCTCCGAGCTGTTATTGGGAGATACGATTAATACCAATGCAGCCTGGTTGGCCCGCGAGTTCAATCGTTTGGGATATTCGGTGACACATCAGACGACAATTGGTGATAACAGTCAACGTATGTGTGACAGTTTTATTACGGCGGCCGGGCGTGCCGACATTGTAGTTAGTACCGGCGGATTGGGTCCCACACAGGGAGATATAACCAGAGATTCACTGGCTATAGCAGTCGGTAGTGAATTGGTGAAAAATGAAATGGCGCGCTGTGAGGTGGAGGAATTTTTTAAGAAGCGTAAGCGTGAAGTTCCTCCGGCCAGTGAGCGAGAAATGATGGCATTGCCGGATAGTACAATTCTCCACAATAGTTGTGGTGTGGCTCCGGGAATTGCTTATTATGATGAAGCAACGGAAACAACTTTTATTTTACTACCGGGGCCGCCGGCAGAAATGAAGGCTGTGTATACCGAGGCGGTAGTGCCGTACTTACAGCAGCATTTTGGTAATCAGGGTGTTGTCTTATCGGAGCGTTACGCGGTATATGGCTACCGTGAGTTGGTGCTTGAGAATATGTTTATGGATTTAGTAAAGTCACAGTCTAATCCTACAATTGCGTTTTTAATAAAGAATGGCTATATAGAACTTCGCATAACCGCGCGTGGTGAGAGCAAAACTGCAGCAGAGCTGCTATTGGCACCGTGGAAGAAATATATTGAAGAGCGCATTCCCACCAATCGGCGTAGAAGTTTGACTGATAATATTGAAGAAACTGTGGCAAAAGCATTGCTTGTAAGACAGGGAACTGTAGCTACAGCAGAATCTTGTACAGCCGGTTTGGTGGGTAAACGTTTAACAAATTTACCTGGGAGTAGTGCTTACTTTATGGGCGGCATTTTATCGTATAGCAATGATGTGAAAGCGCGGTTATTGGAGGTTCCAGAAGAAATGCTCGTTGAATATGGCGCAGTTAGTGAGCAAGTGGCTAAGGCTATGGCTGAAGGAACCCGACGGAGTGTGGGCACTACCTATGGTATTTCGACAACCGGTATTGCCGGACCCGGAGGAGGTACAGCTGAAAAACCGGTAGGCCTTGTTTGGTTTGGCGTTTCTGGACCAAATGGTACAAGAGCTTTTCGCAATGATTTTATTGGTAACAGAGAAAGTATCAGACAAAGTGCAGCAGAATATGCATTGCATTGTTTACTTGTGTATATGCAAGAAGAAAGGAAATGAGTATGGACGGCAGAGAACAGGCGTTAGATAATGCGTTAAAAAAGATAGAAAAAGATTATGGTAAAGGAGCTATCATGCGCCTTGGCGATGTGGTCGATCGTATGAATATTGAGGTTATTTCCTCAGGGTGTTTGGCTATTGATTTAGCTGTTGGTGTTGGGGGGTTTCCTCGTGGACGCGTAATAGAAATATACGGTCCTGAATCATCCGGCAAAACAACAGTGGCACTACACGCTATTGCAGAAGCACAAAAAGCGGGCGGTATAGCGGCATTTATTGATGCGGAACATGCATTAGATCCGGTATATGCACGTAACTTAGGTGTGGATATTAATAATTTACTTGTATCACAGCCTGACTGTGGTGAACAGGCATTGGAAATTACTGAATCATTAGTGCGCAGTGGTGCGGTTGATATGATTGTTGTCGATTCCGTAGCCGCTTTGGTGCCTAAAGCCGAAATTGAAGGCGAAATGGGGGACGCTCATGTAGGTCTTCAGGCTCGGTTAATGAGTAAGGCACTGCGCAAATTGACAGGGATTATTAGCAAATCAAGAGCCGTAGTTATTTTTATCAATCAATTGCGTGAAAAGGTAGGTATCATGTTCGGCAATCCGGAGACGACTACAGGCGGTAGAGCATTAAAATTCTATTCGACCATTCGTTTGGATGTACGAAAAGGTGAAGTAATTAAGCAGAATAATGAAAATGTAGGTAGTCGTACCAAGGTCAAGGTAGTAAAAAATAAGGTGGCACCTCCGTTCAAGACAGTAGAATTTGACTTGATGTATGGCACAGGCGTTTCTTATGAAGGTACATTAATCGACATTGGTGTGTCTATGGATATAATAAAAAAATCCGGTGCGTGGTATTCTTACAATGATGAACGTATGGGACAAGGCAAGGAAGCGGCTAAAGACTACTTACGCGAACATAAGGAGATTGCTAAAGAAATCGATACCATTATCCGAGATACACTGATGGCAGAACCGGAGACATTTGATGTTGTTGGTGAAGAAGCGCACGAAGATGAATAAGACGTACTTCAGTGATAGTGTGTGATAGTTTATGGGATTTAAAAGAAAAGCAATTGATACCTATGAAGCGGCTATGGATCAAGCCATGCGGTTTTTAAGTGCTCGCTTTTTAAGTTGTATGGAATTGCGACAAAAATTACGGCAAAAGAAGGTTTCGGGAGAATTAATAGAGCGTGTCGAACAACGATTAATAGAATTAGGCTACTTGGATGATGAGCGACTTTCGAAAGAAGCATTGCGTTTATATATGGAAGCTGAGAAATACAGCGCTGTTTATATTCGGCAAAAAATGCAGCAACGTGGACTTTCCATCGGTTCGGCGTTTTCTTCATACGATGAAACGGTGGCAGCTAGACGGATTTTACAGCAAAAAGGCTTATGGCCCTTTGAAGATGAGTCATATGTGTATATAGATGATACTAACGTAGATGCGGATAGAGCATCAGAAGAGTATGATACTGCACCGATTGATGCGGCTAGTCGCCAAGCGATACAATATAAGATGATGAAAGTATTGCATAACCGTGGTTTTTCCATGCATACGATTCGAGAGATTGTGGCAATGTATGAAGCAGATACAAGTAGAAATGTATGATGGTGTAAATGGCATGCGACATATGGAATAGAGTATATGCTTCTATATAAAGTGAATAAAGACCGTATATGTGCCAGACCTTGACATCTCAAGGTGTACAGAATACAATTAAAGTAGCCTTAATAGGCTATAACAATTGATGGTAGATAGACGGCAAACCGGGAGAAGCCGATACATATCGGCTTCTCACTTTTGTATAGAGGAGGTGAGAACGATTTTAGAGTACAGTATTATTGCAGTTGTAATGGTACTCATCGGTCTTGGCGTTGGTTATTTTCTGCGTAAAAATATTGCGGAAGGTAAATTAAATCAAGCAGAGGTGGAGGCATCACGTATCATCGCTGACGGTGAACGTATGGCTGAATCCAAGAAAAAAGAAGCTTTGTTGGAAGCTAAGGAAGAGATTCACAAGCTTCGCGCAGATGTAGAAAAAGAACAGCGTGATCGCCGAGTAGAATTACAACGTATGGAACGCCGTATTCTCCAAAAGGAAGAGCACTTGGATAAGAAACTCGACACCTTGGAGAAAAAAGAAGAAACCTTGCAGCGCAAGGAACATGAAGCTAATGCATATCGTGAAAAGATTCAAGGTCTTTACGATAAGCAGATGGCAGAGCTGGAACGAATTTCCGGTATGACATTTGAAGAAGCAAAAAACATGTTGCTCTCAAACGTAGAGCAGGAAATTAAACATGAAACGGCTGTTATGGTTAAAGAATTGGAACAGCAGGCTAAAGAGGACGCGGAAAAGAATGCCCGCGAAATTATTGCCGGTGCTATCCAACGATGTGCTGCCGATCATGTAGCGGAATCCACGGTTTCTGTAGTGGCACTTCCTAACGATGAAATGAAGGGTCGTATTATCGGCCGTGAGGGGCGTAATATTCGTGCATTAGAAACGCTTACAGGGATTGATTTAATTATTGATGATACACCGGAGGCGGTTATTTTATCGGGCTTTGATCCGATTCGACGCGAAGTGGCACGTATTGCGTTGGAGAAATTAATTGTTGACGGACGTATTCATCCGGCGCGCATTGAAGAGATGGTTGGCAAGGCGCGTAAGGAAGTAGATCAGACGATTAAGGATGCCGGTGAACAGGCAACCTTTGAAGCCGATGTACATGGCTTGCATCCTGAAATTATCCGGATTTTGGGTCGCTTGAAATACCGTACCAGCTACGGTCAAAATGTACTTAAGCACTCCATAGAAGTATCTCACTTAGCCGGGATGATGGCAGCCGAATTAGGTTGCGATGTAGCTTTGGCTAAACGTGGTGGATTACTTCATGACTTGGGAAAAGCCTTGGATCATGACATGGAGGGCTCACATGTACAGATCGGTATAGATGTGGCTAAGAAATACCATGAAAGTGCAGCTGTACAAAATTGTATTGGTGCCCATCATGGTGATGAAGAATTTAAGTCCGTAGAAGCAGTGCTGGTGGCTGCGGCCGATGCTATTTCGGCAGCACGTCCAGGAGCACGTCGCGAAACATTGGAAAATTATTTGAAGCGCTTAACGAAGTTAGAGGAAATTGCCGAGTCCTTTGATGGTGTTGAAAAATGTTTTGCTATTCAGGCGGGCCGTGAAATTCGTGTGATGGTAAAGCCGGATAAGGTTGATGAAGCAGAAGCTACATTACTTGTTCGTAATATCGTTAAACGAATTGAAGCTGAGCTTGAATATCCGGGACAGATTAAAGTAGTTATTATTCGTGAAACCCGTGTTGTGGATTACGCAAAATAATAATCAATGAAGTAAGGACTGCGTTTTCATCGCATAAAAGATGAGGACGCAGTCTTCTTTACGTTTGGGAGAATAAGCTATGTGAGGTGGAGAAGCTTGTATGATTTTTATGAGTTACGATTTGTATAAGGGAAGGAGATTAGCAGAAACAGATTGTTAATATAGGCAAAAGATAGATACGGCTGCCAAGTAAATGAACGGCATAGAACAGATAAAGAAAAATCATAAAGAAAAAGAAGGATTTCAAGGAAACGTATGGAATTGTAATATATGTCAGTGCTACAAAAGAAACGGATTGGTTAAATTTAAAGGGAAAAGTTGTTGTGAAAAAAAGGAGAATCTGTATTTTTTGTAGAACTAATATAATGTGAGTTATAGATAGGATGTGAGGAAATGAGCAGACATTTTGACAATGACTTAATAGAGCGTATTAAGGAAGCGAATGATATAGTGGCGGTCATTTCTGAGCATGTGGCATTGAAGAAGAAGGGAAAAAACTACTGGGGCTGTTGCCCGTTTCATAATGAGAAGACGCCCTCCTTCAGTGTGACTCCGGAAAAGGGCTTTTTTTATTGCTTTGGATGTCACGCTTCCGGAAATGCTATAAACTTTCTAATGCGATACGAAAATCTCACCTTTCCAGAGGCTCTAGAACGGCTGGCAGCAAGGGCCAATATTCCCTTGCCAACGGCGGAACTGAGTGCTGAAGAAAGAAAGCGCAATGCGCATCGGCAAGAGTTATATGAAGTAAATCAATTAGCAACTACATTCTTTCATAATTGTTTGACAAAAACAGAAATGGGAAAGACTGGTCTTGCGTATCTACGAAACCGTGGGTTATCAGATGAGACTATTGCACGGTTTCAGTTAGGCTTTGCTCCGGATAGTTGGGATCGGTTGTATCGTGCTTTTACGGAACGCGGAATTTCCCCAGGTCTTCTGGTAGAGACGGGGCTTTGTAGGCAAGGGAATAATGGCCGTGTATATGACTATTTCCGAAATCGCGTCATGTTTCCCATTTGTGATGGCAAAGGAAGAGTAGTCGGCTTTGGTGGACGGGTGCTCGATGACAGTACGCCTAAATATTTAAACTCACCGGAAAATGTTATTTTCAATAAAGGGCATTTATTATTTGCCTTTGATAAAGCATATCGTGCTATCCGTGAAAAACGACAGGCTATTTTAGTTGAAGGTTACATGGATGTTATCAGTGCTCATAATCGTGGTGTTACTAATGTGGTGGCTTCGCTGGGAACAGCGTATACCAAAGACCACGGGAGACTACTGTTGAGGCAGGCGGATGAGGTTGTGCTGGCCTATGATATGGATGGTGCCGGACAAAAAGCGGCACGGCGAGCTATTGAATTATTGCAAAATACAGAGTTTAAAGTACGTGTTGTGGCCATGCCGGATGGCAAAGATCCAGATGACTATGTGCGCAATCATGGACCGGAAGCCTTCTTAGCATTGGTTGATAAGGCGGTAAAGCCTTTCGAGTTTTTACTAAATGATGCGCTGATACGTTATGATAGTACGGATATACAGGGAAAGCAGGCTGTATTAGAAGAGGTATTCCCTTTTATTGCGGCAACCAGTAACCAAGTGCAGAGAGAGGGTTATTTACGTGCTTTGGCTTTGCCCTTATGGATGGATACATCTAGTGTATTTCGTCATTTTAGACAATTTTTGGCGAAAAGGAATGTAACATTAGAAAAAGAAGCAGCTCCTAATGTAACTGTGGAAGCGTCATCGTCGGAAGAGGATGCGCTAATGGCAATGACAGTCGGAAGTAAGGCGGCTTATGAACGAGTGATGGCATATTTACCGAAAGAGGATATTACGATGTCGGTTCATAGGTCTATGCTGGATAAAATGGCAATGCTAAGTGCTTCGGGAGAAGCCTGGACATCCACCGCATTGGAGTCTGTATTTGATGAAGAGGAGACAAATGAATTGTCTCGGTTGATGGTAATCGGTGATGATGCCTATGAGGAAAGTAAGCTTGATGTATATATACGAGCGGTTCGCCTTCGTTCATTGCGTGAGCAGTACAAGGCACATAGTGTACTGGCGGACCAACTGAGTAGAGCTGGCGATTCAAAGTTTGTGGAAGAGTTAAGACGGTGTCAGGAGATACAAGCATTAATTAATGAGTGGTCGTAATGATACGAAAGGAAAGGAAGAGCGCTGTGGCTAAGAGTGTATCTAAGAAAACAAAATCCCGATTAGAGGAAATAATAGAGCAATTGTTGGCTAAAGGTAGAAAAAATGGGTCGTTGACGAGTAAGGAAATTACAGATGCTCTTCATGAAGAAGTAGAACTAACAGCAGAGCAGCTGGATGATATGTATGAAATTTTGCAAAAAAGTAACATAGATGTTATTACTGATGACGACACAGTAAACTCGCAAGATGATATTATTGACGAAGATGATGAAAGCGATGATGTACGTGAAGCCAAGGAAGTAAGTCTTGATTTGAGCATTCCGGAAGGCGTTAATATTGACGATCCCGTGCGCATGTATTTAAAGGAAATCGGACGAGTACCACTGTTGTCGGCAGATGAAGAAATTCTCTTGGCTCAGCAAATTGAAGCCGGTGCCAAGGAGGACGCTTCTTATAAAGAAATGAAAGCCGGAGAAAAAGCTAAACAGAAGTTGATTGATGCAAACTTACGATTGGTTGTTAGTATTGCCAAGCGCTATGTCGGTCGTGGTATGCTATTTCTTGATTTGATTCAAGAAGGAAACTTAGGCTTGATTAAAGCCGTTGATAAGTTTGATTACACCAAAGGGTATAAATTTTCTACCTATGCTACGTGGTGGATTCGTCAAGCGATTACCCGTGCCATTGCAGATCAGGCACGTACGATTCGCATTCCGGTTCACATGGTAGAAACGATTAATAAGTTGATTCGCATTTCTCGTCAATTATTACAGGATAAAGGCAGAGAACCTCTACCGGAAGAAATTGCCGAAGGTATGGGAATCAGTGTAGAACGCGTTCGTGAAATACAGAAGATTGCGCAGGAACCAGTATCGTTAGAAACGCCGATTGGGGAAGAAGAAGATTCGCATTTAGGTGATTTTATCGAAGACCAAGATGCAATTGCGCCGGATGATGCGGCCAGTTATATTTTGTTGCGCGAGCAGATTCAAGAAGTATTTACTTGTTTGACGGAAAGAGAGCAGCAGGTGTTGATTCTTCGCTTTGGACTAAAAGATGGTAAGCCACGTACATTGGAAGAAGTAGGACAGCATTTTAATGTTACTCGTGAACGAATTCGTCAGATCGAAGGCAAGGCACTGACAAAACTGCGTAACCGAGGGAAACGTGACAAAATTAAAGACTTCTTATAATGTGTAGGTTGCTTATGCTTGACGAAAGTCCCATCTATTGGCTATAATATATGGGTACGAAATACGTAAGTATTTCCCTATGGGCCTATAGCTCAGGGGTAGAGCAACCGGCTCATAACCGGTCGGTCCCTGGTTCGATCCCAGGTGGGCCCACCAAGCATACACTTACGAACCTCCTGAAGCGGATACAGCTTCAGGAGGTTTTTTTATACGAGGAGGAAGTCATGAAATTGACAAAACGGTTGGAAACGGCATTGGCTATTACTCCGATGAGTAGAACAATAGCTGATGTAGGTACTGACCATGGATATTTAGCAGTAGCGTTAGTGGAAATGGAAAAAGCACATCGCGTAATTGCTATCGATGTAAATGAAGGACCATTGCAATCGGCGCAGGCCTATGTGGAAGAACAAAATATGACGATGCGCGTCGAATGTCGCTTAGGAAATGGATTAACCGTTACAGAGAAAGGGGAAATAGACGGAGCTATCATGTGTGGCATGGGAGGTTTTTTGATGAAGGATATTATCGAAAGTGGACCGGAGTTATTGCCGTATTATGTATTGCAGCCACAGAATGGCCGTAGAGAGCTTCGACAATGGTTGGCTAAGGCAGGCTATGGTATTACTGACGAGCGATTAGTATATGAAGGACGACACTTTTATGATGTGTGGCTTGTAGAAAAAAATCAATTTGCATCATCGTATTATGCAGAAGTGCCTTTGGCATCGGTACAGTGGGAAGTCGGCGGCTTGGCAGGAGCGTTGGGTGATCCGCTGTGGAAAGCATATGTATCGTATTTAATTACTAGACGACAGCGTGTTCTTCGCGCGTTAAAAAGTGGAGCAGAAAGTGCTGAAAGTGCACAAAAGATGGTGGTTGTTGCTGGCGAGCTGGAAGAATTGGAGGAGATGTTATGAATACTGATGTACGTGTAAAAGATATACAATGCGCTGTTGAGGCGTTAGCTCCATTACATTTAGCCGAATCCTGGGATAATCCGGGATTACAGATCGGTGATTGTGAAGAGAAGGTTACCGGAATTTTGACAACATTGGATGTAACACCGGAGGCGGTACAGGCTGCTATTAAAGCAAAGGCAAACATGATTGTCAGTCATCATCCATTATTTTTTAAAGGCTTGAAACACATTGATTACAGTACAACAAAGGGGCGAATGATTGCTGATCTTATTATGCATGGCATAGCTGTGTACAGTGCGCATACCAATCTTGATGTGGCACGGGGTGGATTAAATGATTTAGCCGCGGCCAAAATCGGTTTGATGGATGTAAAGGGATTGTCGAAGACAGGACAAGACATGATGTATAAAATTGTTTGCTTTGTACCGACAACGCATGTAGAAGAGGTTCGCCTGGCTATGGGGGATGCCGGTGCCGGTTACATCGGAGGATATAGCCATTGTACATTTGGCGCTAACGGTGTGGGAACCTTCAAGCCTCATGCAGGAACGAGCCCATTTATCGGTCGTATTAATGAAATGACAGCTGTTGAGGAAGTTCGTTTGGAAACGATTGCCCCTCAGAATTGTTTGCAGGAGATAATTGCTGCTATGAAAGCGGCGCATCCGTATGAAGAAGTTGCTTACGATGTATACGAATTGGTTGAACCAACCACGGTGCATAGTATCGGACGCATAGGAACACTGGCGGATACCCTGTCATGGGATGATTTTGCATCTTTGATTAAAATTGCTTTTGCCCGTAGTCAACCACGTTTCGGTGGAGCAAGAAAAGAAACTGTCAGTCGTGTTGCACTCTGTACGGGCAGTGGGGCAGAGTTTATCGGAGCAGCGGCATCGGCCGGCGCTGACGTTTATATAACGGGAGATGTAAAATATCACGATATGCAGTTGGCTAAGGAAATGGGAATCACCGTAATAGATGCAGGTCATTTTGGCACCGAAGAAGGTGCGGCTGCATTGTTGGCGGCACAAATTAATATCAATTTGGCAGAAGCGGAAAAATCTGTACCGGTAACAGTCTTTAACGGACAAAAAGACTTTTTCTTTTAAATATAATTGACCAGTCTATCCATGTATGGTAGACTTAGGAACAGCAAGTATGAAAGGCGATTGCGAGCCGTTGGTTCGAGGAAAGTCCGAGCTCCATAGGGCAGGATGCCGGATAACGTCCGGCGTGGGTGACCATAGGGAATAGTGCCACAGAAAAGTAAACCGCCGCGTATGCGGTAAGGGTGGAACGGTGTCGGTAAGAGCGCACCAGCGATGCAGTAATGTATCGGCTCGGTAAACCCCATCCGGAGCAAGGCCGAATAGGAAAGGGTTAAGGGTGGCCCGCCTACCTTTCGGGTTGTGCCGCTTGAGCATATAGGTAACTATATGTCTAGAAAGATAATCGCCACTGCTTTGCAGAACAGAACTCGGCTTATTGATTGCTTGCTCAAAACCGCTCCTCGGAGCGGTTTTGTTTTATATGTGCACTAAATTTTTTGGTAAAGCAATATTTTTAAGTTTATCAATAAAAATTGATAAAAATCAGACGTTAAAAATGATATACTTATGATGGATAAAAGTTTTATCCAAGAATTATGAAGTTGATAATAAAGTTATATGTAGTATTAGGTATGTAGGTACCACGGGAGGATAATTATGGCATTGGAAGTTGTTCATACGGCAGAGGCCTTTAATGAGTGTCTCAACGTAGATGATCGTCTTGTGTTAGTCGATTTCGAGGCCACATGGTGTGCGCCGTGTAAGTTGATGGCCCCGGAAATTGAAAAGTTAGCAGAAAGCATGGAAAATGAGTTGAACGTGGTCAAAGTAGATGTAGATGAATTGAAGGAGTTAGCCCTTAAACACGAAGTACAAGGGGTACCGACTATGATTGCGTTCCGTAAGGGGAAAGAAGTTGATCGCATCGTTGGCTATAAACCGGCAGATACGGTTGTATCTATTATTAATTCCATTAAGTAGACAACGACTAAGTAGATAACAATACTGTTGTTGATACGAGTTGCAAGTTATTGCTTAATAAAATTAATATAATCCAAAGAGAATTATAGTGGTTTTTACGGAGTATTTTTCTATACTGTGGTTAACTACTCTGTGGAAATATAGCATCGGACCCTTTATAGACACTGCGGTGGGTATAAAGGCTTCGAGCCGGCAAACGTGTTGTTGAGTGACAAAGAGGAGGTCTACCTGTGAAAGAAAAGACCAATAGCCTTTGGAATTTATTCCGGGAAAGAAAATTAAGTCGTCGTACATTTATGAAATCGTGTGTAGCATTGACCGCGATTTTGGGTATGCCGCCAACCTTCTTGAATCGTGTAGTAGAAGCGGCAGAAGCTAAAGAGTTGCCGACGGTAATTTGGTTGCACGGTCATGAATGTACAGGCTGTGATGAATCTTTTATTCGATCCACTTCGCCTTTTGCATCGGATGTTATTTTAAACATGATTGCTTTAGAATACACTGATACATTGGCAGCTGCCGCGGGTGAGCCGTTCGAACATCATTTGCATGATATTCTTAAGACAAAACGGGGTAAATATGTATTGGCCGTAGAAGGCGGTGTACCTTTGGATGACAATGGTACCTATTGTATGGTAGCAGGTCGTCCGTTTGTGGATGTTCTTAAAGAATGTGCCGAAGGAGCTGCTTTTATTATCGAGTACGGATCTTGTGCAGCGTGGGGCGGTATACAGGCGGCAAAGCCTAATCCGACCAATACTGTTTCTGTATCTTCGGTGGTATCCGGTAAGAAAATAATTAAGGTACCGGGCTGTCCTCCGATTCCGGAAGTTATGACCGGTGTTATTATGCATTACGCATTGTTTGGTGAAATTCCGCCGCTTGATGTAGAAGGTCGGCCAAAACAATTTTATGGCAATCGTATTCATGATACATGCTATCGCCGTCCGTTCTTTGACTCTGGGTTGTTTGTAGAACGCTTTGATGATGAAGGCGCTAAGGCAGGTTGGTGCTTGTACAAGATGGGATGCCGCGGTCCTGTAACATATAACTCTTGCGGTAACCTACGATGGTGGAATGGCTTGTCGTATCCGATTCAGTCCGGTCATGGTTGCATCGGTTGTAGCGAACGCGGCTTCTGGGATAACGACAATTTCTATCAACGCTTACCTCAGGTACACACGGCTAATACGATTACGAATGCCGATACACTGGGAACAATTGCTGGTTTCACCGCTTTTGGCGCCGTGGTAGCTCACGGTGGTATAACGTTGGCTAAACATAAATATGACAGCATTCAGGAAGAAAAGAAATTAGAAGCTGAAATGGCGGCTAAGAAAGAGGCACAGAAGTCTGCGCCGACGGATGACGAAGGAGGTAATCAGTAATGAAACGTGTAGTCGTTGACCCCGTAACGCGTATTGAAGGTCATTTGCGCGTAGAAGTATCTGTAGATGAGGCTACCGGCCAGGTGCAAGATGCCTTGTCCAGCGGCACGGCTTGGCGTGGTATCGAGCTGGTTGCCAAGGACCGTGATCCTCGTGATGTATGGGCATTTGTACAGCGTATTTGTGGTGTATGTACATCGACTCACGCATTAGCATCATTGCGTTCTGTAGAAGATGCATTGGGAATTCAGATTCCTAAAAATGCTAACTATATTCGCAATATTATGCATAGCTGTTTGGATGTGCACGACCATATCGTTCACTTTTACCATTTGCATGCGTTAGATTGGGTAAGTCCTTTGGAAGCATTGCAGGCAGATCCGGCAAAGACAGCAGCTTTACAGGAAACTGTTTTAAAAACCTACAACATCAGTGGTTTGGAACCGGCCGATGTACAATCTAAAACATCGGCATATCCTAAGGAATTCCCTAAGGGAAATGCTACGTACTATGCAGCTGTACAGGCAAAGATTAAGAAGATTGTTGATAGTGGTCAACTTGGGATTTTTGCAGCGCAGTGGTGGGATCACCCGGATTATAAATTGTTGCCTCCGGAAGTACATCTTATGGGTGTAGCTCATTACTTAGCTGTGTTGGATCGCCAGCGTGATATTGTAACCCCGCATGTTGTTTTCGGCGGTAAAAATCCGCATCCGCACTATATCGTAGGTGGTATGCCGTGTTCTATCTCTATGGATGATATGAACGCACCTATCAACACGGCTCGCTTGGCTGTAGTAGATGAATCCATTTCTATGGCACATGATTTAGTAGATTATTACTATTTGCCGGACGTATTGGCTATCGGTCACATGTATGTAAAAGCCGGCATGGTAGATGGTGGGGGCTTGTCCAAAAAACGCGTATTGGCGTATGGCGGTTATCCTGACGAACCATATAGCGGCATCAGTAATGGCGATTATTTTAAAAAAGCTATGGTACGTGCTAACGGGGTTGTTGAAAACTTTGAACAAGGCGTGGACAAAGCTGTTTTTACCAATTTGGAAGGTAAAGACTTGATGGATCCGCAATTCCTGACGGAAGAAGTAGAACACTCGTGGTACAACTATCCTGACGGTACTAAGTCATTACATCCGTCGGAAGGAATTACAAAGCCAAACTATACCGGTCCTAAGACGGGGACTAAAGAACATTGGGAATTTTTGGATGAAACCAAAAAGTATTCCTGGATTAAATCGCCAACTTTCCAGGGCAAGGCTTGCGAAGTAGGCCCGTTGGCTAAATATATCGTAGTGTATACCAAGGTAAAACAAGGTATCATCAAAAATCCGACATGGGCAGAAGCGTTGATGGTAAAACAGGTTGATACGGTGTCTTCCGTACTCGGCGTACCGGCTCATGTGTGGATGTGCAGTACTGTAGGTCGTACCGCATGCCGTGCGTTGGATGCACAAGTAGCTGCTTCGCTGAGTCAGTATTTCTTTGACAAGCTTGTAAGTAATATTAAAGGCGGCGATACAGTAGTAGCTAATACGGAAAAATTTGATCCGAATACATGGCCGAAGGAAGCTAAAGGTGTTGGTGTATTAGATGCCCCGCGTGGTGGTCTTGGTCATTGGTGTGTTATCAAAGACGGTAAGATTGATAACTATCAGTGTATTGTGCCGACAACTTGGAATGCATGTCCAAAGACTATAGCAAATGAACACGGTGCCTATGAATCTAACATGATTGATACGAAGGTGAAAATTGCGGATAAGCCGTTGGAAATTTTAAAGGGAATTCACTCCTTCGACCCATGCCTAGCTTGTTCGACACATCTCTATAACAAAAAAGGTGAGGAAATCGTTTCTGTGAATACGGATGCCTTGTGCAAATAACGAGGAGGGATGTATATGCTGCAACGACAGAAAAAGCCTTACCGTGTGTTTAGCCTATGGCTTAGAATTTTCCATTGGACTATGGTACTTAGTGTAACGGCTCTATTTTGGAGCGGGTTATATATAGGTGACCCGGGATTTATTAACTTTACAGGACGGGAACCGGCAGAGGCAATTAATAGCTGGTTTTCTATGGAAATGATACGCCGTATTCATTTTACAGCGGCATTTATCTTGATTTTTTCCTTTGTGTTCCGTATTTACGGAGCTATTCGTTATCGTGGAGACCGCTTGTTGCCTCGTTTCAACAAACGTCGGTATTGGCGTGGCTTATGGCAGACTACAACACATTACTTGATGCTGCCGCAACAACGTGAACACCGGGTGCTCCGCAATTCATTGGCACGTACCAGTTATTTCATTATCTATATTTTATTCGTGTTGGAAATTGCAACAGGTCTGGCCATGTACTCGCAGATTCGACCGGACAGTTGGTTGGCTTTAATTTTCAACCCTTTGAACATGCTGTTTACGGAATATGAAATCCACATTATCCATCACTATATTGCGTGGGCTTTCTTACTCTTTACCGTTATGCACGTGTACTTGGCATTCCGAGAAGATGTTATGGAAGAGTCTGGCGAAGTATCCAGTATGGTATCGGGCATGAAGTTTTACCCGGATGATCCGGAGGATATAGAGGATTTGTATGGCGACAGAAAATAGTATTACCCTCTTGGGGGTAGGCAACATACTTCTCAGTGATGAAGGCGTTGGTGTGCACGTAGTAAATGAAATGCGCCAAGACTATACGTTTACGCCGGAAATTAATATTGTTGACGGCGGCACGATGGGAATGGAGCTCCTTAGCTATATGCGCGGTATGAAAAAATTGTTACTGGTAGATGCGGTACAAGGTGGCGAGGCCCCGGGAACGGTGTATGAGTTTTTACACCAAGAAACAGAAACATACTTTACGGAGCACATTTCCGTACATGAAGTTGGTATGCAGGATATCTTGCGGATTCGCGCTCTCCAGGAAGATCCGCTGGATGATGCGGTGGTTATCGGGGTAGAGCCGATGAGTCTTGATATTGGATTGGAACCGACACCGCTTGTTCAGCAGGCTATGCCGGATATGAAACAGCGGATTATAGCCGTGTTGACGAACTGGGGAGTGGAGGTGAAGAAAAAAGATGATTGAGAATTACAGTAATGTAGCAACTATTTTGGGAGAGCTCAAATTAGCATTAAAAACATTACGTGAATCCGGTGAAACATATACTCTTTATATTGAAAATACGGGATTGACACAGGAAGAACAAGTAGAAGTATTGGAAACATTAGGTCGTGGTCATATAACGATTACCTTTTCCGAAACGGATCAACCGGTGGAATGGTATGAGACGCGATTTTCCGGTATTTGGGTAGGCACGTTCCGCAACGGACGTGACGAAGCCATCGTCTATACGGTTGAGGTGGCGCGGTATCCATCGCTGTGTGGTGCCTATGAAGAAGATATGGAAGAAGCTGAAAGCGAACTGCAAGAGTGGATAGAAGCAGCCACACTGTAATAGCAAATCGTCTCCCGTAAGGGGGACGATTTTTTTAACTGGTAATTTTCCTCTTAGTATTGTAAAATAGAGTATCGGATAGACGATGGAGGAATGACATGCTTTTATCGATAGTAGTTCCTGTATATAATGAAGAGGATAATATAAAGAAGTTTTACTCATCTGTTAAGGACGTATTGGCAACTTTGCCGTATGAACATGAAATTATTTTTGTGGATGATGGGTCTTCTGATAACTCGGCTGTTATGTTACATCATATCGCTGAAGAAGATGCTTCGGTGCGCGTGTATTTGTTAGCACGTAATTTTGGACATCAATTAGCATTAACCTGTGGCCTTGATCATGCCAAAGGGGATGCAATTATAACTATGGACGGTGATATGCAGCATCCGCCGGCACTGATCCCCGAGCTGGTACGGCATTGGGAAGAAGGCTACGATGTGGTACGCACTATACGAGATTCTACGGAAGATGCCAGTTGGGCGAAGGCATTTACGTCTAAATACTACTATAAACTAATGAATTTGATGGCGAATGTGCCTATCGTGGAGGGTGGCTCTGATTTTAGATTAATGAATCGCAGAGCGTTAGCCACTCTTCTAAAATTCCGCGAACATGGACGTTTTCTACGTGGTATAGTCGGCGATTTAGGATTTAAACAGGCGGAGGTACACTTTGTAGCACCACCACGATTTGCGGGTAAGTCTAAATTCAGTGTGCGAAAGATGCTTCATTTTGCATTGGATGGAATAGCGGCCTTTTCGAATGTGCCGTTGCGCATGTCGTTTTATATCGGCTTATTGTGCGGGCTCTTGAGTCTGCTTATGATTTTACATATTTTATTTGTTCATTTCTTTACGGACGACGCAGTCAGTGGCTGGGCTACGCTGGGAGTAGCAATTTTCTTCCTCGGTGGTGTACAGCTTATATGCATTGGCATCATCGGTGAATATGTAGGACGCGTGTTTGAAGAAGTTAAGCATCGCCCGTTATATTGGGTGAAAGATAGTTTTCACTTTGATGCGGGTGATGAGAAAAAGTAGAGTATAGTTTGTAAAAATAGCGAGGACCATACATGAGACGCAGTTATAAAGCAATACGAGTGATGCTAATGGCGGCTTTGCTGGTAGGTAGTACAGCTGTTGCACAGGCAGCGGGCTATAAATACGGCGATAAGGGCGGCGATATAGTAGATCTCCAAAAAAAGCTGGTTACCTACGGGTATAAGGCACGTGTTAACGGTGAATACGATGCTAATACTAAATGGGCGGTCCGCCTGTTTCAACGAGATCATCATATGGAAGTAGACGGGATTACCGGTCCGGATACCTATAAGGCCATTATGGGTAAGCCGTTCAACGAAAGTCGGGTAGGTAAGATTACCCGAATGAATAAGGCCAAACTGGATAAGGAAATGGCAGACAGCCGTGCGGCAGCGGCAAAGCGAGCTGCGAACAGCAAGCAAGGAGTCGGTAAAAAGGTCGTGCGCAAAGGCAGTGCTGACGACAGTTTATTTAGCGGTATTCATCGCGATCCTGTAGATGAAGATTTTAAGTTTGCAGCGACGACAACAATGTCAAAGGAAGTGAAATCATTGCTGGCCGTAGCCGAACAATATAAAGGTGTTCCTTATGTATTTGGGGGAACGACACCGCAAGGATTTGATTGTTCCGGTTACACGCGTTATGTATTTGCAAAAGCCGGTATTAACCTACCGCGCATGGCTGATGAACAGTATAATGTGGGGAAAGCTGTAGATAAACAGCATTTACAACCCGGTGACTTGGTATTCTTTGAAACCTATGAACCAGGTGTATCTCACTCCGGTATTTATATCGGTAACGGACGCTTTATCAGTGCTACTAGCAGTCGAGGCGTAGCCATTGCCGATTTATCCGGTGGATATTGGGGAAGTCGCTACATTGGCGCTAAGCGTGTTATGTAGTCAGGCTATAACTATGCATTGGTCATAGATAGACAATATATACGGAATTAGAAAGGAGGCGTAAGCCTCCTTTTTGATACTGCATGGTAATCATAAATAATATATACAGAGTTTTGTCAGGAGAGATGATATGGGTGAGATTCGCTTGGAAAAGGTGTACTTTTCCTATGAGCAAGAAGATATCGTACAAGATTTATCATTAGTGATACCGGCAGGAACCTTTACTATCGTAGTAGGACCAAACGGAGCCGGCAAGACAACACTGCTACGGCTTGTTGCCGGACTGCTTTCACCGGAAGAAGGAAAGGTGACTATCGACGGACTGAGAGTTGGCGAGGCACAACGACAGGGACTCATTCACTTGGTACCGCAAATTTACAATAAAAATGCCTCACAATTTCCTGCGACGGTATATGAAATTGTAGGATTGGGCTTATTGGTACAAGCCAATGTATCACGCCATGAACGACAGCAGCGAATAGAGGATGCCTTGCACAAGGTAGGTATGTGGGAGTTGCGCGGTCGCCGTATAGGAGAATTGTCCGGCGGTCAGCAGCAACGAGTTATGATAGCGCAGGCATTAGCTCGCCATCCTAAGTACTTATTATTAGATGAACCTACCAGCGGTGTTGATATGAAGGCTAGTGCTCATATTTTTGAACTGTTGCGGTCCTTGTGCCGACAGGGTTTGACTATTATTATGGTTACCCACGATATTACGGAAGCTGCCAAGGTGGCAGATGAGGTGATTTGCGTGGATCGCCATGTATGTTACCAAGGGGACTGCCAAGGATTCTTGGAAAGTCATATGGGAACAGCATTGTCTTGGCATATAGGAGGGTAAGATGGATTTATTGGCATATTCCTTTATGCAACGGGCGTTACTGGCAGGTGTTATTGTCGCTGTTATGTGCCCGTTAATCGGCATGTTTATTGTTATTAAAAGGCAATCATTGTTAGGTGATGGATTAGGCCATATTGCTTTTGCCGGTGTTACCGGGGCATCATTGCTTAATTGGTATCCACCACTGGGCGCCGCCGGTTTGACAGTGGCCGCTGCCGTGGGAATCGAGCTTATACGGCGACGTCAAAACCAATACACGGATATGATTTTAGCATTGTTCTTTTATGCCGGTTTGGCATTGGCTGTTATTTTTTCGACAATTACAAAGATGCCCAGTACGGGATTGCTGAACTTTTTGTTTGGTAGCATTCTAACCGTTAGCGAAGCAGATATTATATCCATTGGTGTGGTAGCTTTAGTTGTGATTGGTATTATTAGTCAAATTTATTCGCGCCTATTATTGACATCCTTTGACGAAGAAGTTGCAGTCACGGCCGGTGTCAATGTAGGACGTATCAATATGCTGTTTTCTATATTAACAGCCTTGGTTATCGTCATGGGCATGACGGTTGTGGGAATCTTGCTCATCAGTGCTTTGATGATAGTACCGGTGGCAACGGCTCATCTCTGGCGCAAGGGCTTTAAAACTACTATGGCTTTGGCGGTGGCGTATTCACTGATATCGGTGGTGGGGGGGCTTTTGATTGCTTTCTTCGGCGATATTGCGCCGGGCGGTACCATTGTAATGACAGCTATTGCGTTGTATGCGATTACCTTCATCGGTTCGTTGCTATACAAATAGAGAAGATATGCGGTATAATGAAGAGTAAAAATTTACTAGGAGGCTGGGACTCATGAAAGGTAATGAACTGCGGCAAGCATACTTGCAGTTTTTTGAAAGTAAGGGACATTTAAAATTAGATAGCTATCCGTTGATTCCGGAGAATGATCCGTCGCTGCTCTTAATCGGTGCGGGTATGGCTCCGTTAAAGCCGTTTTTTACGGGTAAATTAGTGCCGCCGCGCACACGCGTGACGACCTGCCAAAAATGTATTCGTACCGGTGATATTGAAAATGTTGGACGCACGGCACGTCATCATACATTCTTCGAAATGTTGGGTAACTTTTCCTTTGGCGATTACTTCAAAAAGGATGCCATTCATTGGGCTTGGGAATTCTTGACAGAAGTGATTAAGCTCGATAAGAATCGTTTATATGTAACCGTGTATCCGGATGACCAAGAAGCATATGATGTATGGCATAAAGAAGTCGGATTACCGGACAGCCATATCAGTCGTTTGGAAGACAACTTCTGGGAAATCGGTGAAGGACCGTGCGGACCGGACAGCGAAATCTTCTATGACTTAGGTGAAGAACGCGGTTGTGGTAGTCCTGATTGTGCACCGGGATGTGACTGTGACCGTTATCTGGAAATTTGGAATCTGGTATTTACACAGTTTAACCGTACGGCGGAAGGCACCTATGAACCGTTAGAAAAGAAAAATATCGATACCGGTGCCGGCCTAGAACGATTGGCTTCCGTATTACAGAATAAAGAAAGTAATTTTGAAACAGATTTAATCTTCCCTATTATTGAACGCGCCGCACAGATGGCGAAGGTAACGTATCATACAGATGCTAATACCGATGTATCCTTGAAGGTTATCGGTGACCATATTCGCGCTATTGCCGTGCTTATCGGTGATGGTGTATTACCATCCAATGAAGGTCGTGGTTATGTATTACGTCGTATTTTGCGTCGTGCTGTACGTCATGGCCGTTTGTTGGGAATCAAGGGACTGTTCTTGACGGAACTTATCGATGTGGTTGTGGATATTCTGGGACCGGGCTTAAAGGATTTAGTAGAAAAGAAATCCTTCATTAAGCGTGTTGTGGCTAATGAAGAAGAACGCTTCAATCAAACGCTGGAACAAGGTTTGGCCATGTTGACGGCACTAGTGGATGAGTTGAAGAAGAATGAAGCAACGGTTATCGGCGGTGCTGACGTATTTAAATTGTATGATACCTATGGATTCCCTTGGGAACTGACGGAAGAAATTGCCGGTGAATCCGGATTGTCTATTGATATGGAGGGCTTTGAAAAAGCTATGGCCGAACAGCGTGCCCGTGCTCGCGCAGCACGTGAAGATGTGGATGCCAAAGTAGCTACACCGGATATCACCTTCTTGGCTAACGAAACGTTAACCGCTGATGAAGATGCAAAAGCTTCGGAAATTCTCATGATCGGCCGTGGCGCTAACCGCGTTGATCGTGCGGAAGACGGTGAAGAAGTAACCGTAATCGTTCGCACTACACCATTCCATGCCGAAGGCGGCGGACAGTTAGGTGATACGGGATATATCGTAGGTCCTATGGGTAAATTGGAAGTACACAATACTAAAAAATTACCGGAAGGCACGACGTATCACATTGCTACCGTTATAGAAGGCAGTGTGGCTGTCGGTGATGATGTCACCTTCGAAGTGGATACCGATCGACGTCTTTCCATGGCGCGTAATCATACAGCAACGCACTTGTTGCATGCAGCGTTGAAACGCGTATTGGGTGATCATGTTAATCAGGCCGGTTCCCTGGTAATGCCGGATCGTTTACGCTTTGACTTTACTCATTTTTCGCCGGTAAGCGATGATGAAATGAAAGAAATCACTCGCTTGGTAAACGAAGAAATATTAAAGGCGCAGAACCTTACTATCCAGGAAATGGGAATGGATGAAGCGAAGGCTTTAGGGGCAATGGCTTTGTTCGGCGAAAAATATGGTGACCGTGTACGCGTTGTTACGGTGCCGGACTTCAGTATTGAATTGTGCGGCGGTTCGCATGTACCTAATACGGCGGTTATTGGTAGCTTCCGTATTGTTTCCGAAGGAGGCATCGGCTCTGGTGTGCGCCGTATTGAAGCTGTAACAGGGGCAGCCGCTCTCAAATTAGCACAGGATGATCAGGAAAAATTAGCTACATTGGCAACTATGGTCAAAGCAAAACCGGAAGCGTTAGTGCAGCGTGTACAGCAGTTGTTGGATGAAACTAAAAATCTCGAACACGAATTGGCAGCAGCACGAAAAGAATTGGCCAGCGGTAGCATGAATGATGTCTTAGCCGGTAAATTCGATGTTAATGGTTTAACCGGTGTGGTAGCTGAAGTAAAAGCTAACGATATGGAAGAGCTTCGCAATATTGCCGATATGGTACGCGATCACATTGGCTCCGGTGTGGTATTGCTCGGTATGGCCGGTGAAGGAAAAGTTAACTTTGTTTGCATGGCTACGAAAGATGCGGTTAAACAGGGAATCCATGCAGGTAATATTGTAAAACAGACAGCGCAAGCGGCCGGCGGTAACGGTGGCGGACGTCCTGATATGGCGCAAGCCGGCGGTAAGAAACCGGAAGCATTGTCCGAAGCATTGGCCGTAGGTAAACAAGCCATCGTAAATATGGTACAATAGTTGTAAGCGAAGAGTACTTTGCTATAAAAGGAGGGATTTCGGATGAGTGTATCTGATGAAACAATGGTATTTAACAAAGTGGATGAAACGCTGACCGCCGCAGAGGTCTTGGATAGTGTGTATCATTCTTTGCAGGAAAAAGGCTATAATCCGATTAACCAAATAGCCGGATACCTTATTTCCGGTGACCCGACGTATATAACGAATTACAACAATGCTCGTAGTACCATTCGTCTGTTGGAACGAGATGAACTGATTGAGGAATTGGTAAGAGAATACGTAAAGGCAAAAAGGTTATAATATGCGGATTATGGCATTAGACGTAGGCAGTCGCACTATCGGTGTGGCCTGCAGTGATGCGTTGTATATGACAGCGCAAGGCGTAGAAACTATTCGTCGCACATCATGGGCTAAGGATTTTGAACGTTTATTGCAGCTCATTAACGACTACGAGGTGGAAGAAATTGTAGTGGGGATGCCGCGGAACATGAACGGCACCAAAGGTGAGCGTGCAGAAAAGACGGAAGAATTTGTAGAACGCCTAAAAGAGGTGACAACGTTGCCCATTACCTATTGGGACGAACGCTTATCTACGGTTATGGCTGAACGATCGTTGATTGCAGCCGATGTAAGTCGTCGTAAACGCAAGGCAGTGATTGATAAAATGGCGGCTGTGGTAATTTTGCAAGGTTATTTGGATAGACGACAACATACATTATAGGAGGTGTACAATGGTAGAACAGGGTTATGAAGGTGAAGTATCGGTCGTTGTAGTGGATGATGGTGAAGGTAACGAAACCTATTACGAAGAAGAAGTAGTGATTGCACATGACGGTAAGAACTTTGCCGTACTCGTATCATTGCCGCCGGAAGAATGTGAGCCGGGCTGCAAATGTCATGAGGAACCGACCGTTATTATAGCGCGCATTGATCGTGAAGACGGCGAAGATGTGTACGTAGCTCCGACGGAAGATGAATACGAAGCAGTAGTACAGCTTTACGAAGAAATGCAGTAACAGTATATTGAAATACATGTTTTTCAAGTGATGCATTTGAAAGATTGAATAGTATGAGAGAAGAGGGGCCGAAAGGCCCCTTTTCGTGACTTATGCGACTATATTTGCTATAATAAAGTGTTCAAATTTTACGTTAAAAGGAGTTTGCGGCGCATGAGTACTACCGTAAAAAAGAGGATACTTCCGTTGCTTATTATCATAGTCATGCTGATAGCATCTCTGGCCAGTGTTCTCTACTTTTTACCTAATCGATTTACTAAGCACCCAGAGTTGGTGGTAGTAGTCGTCGAAAAAGATATGACAGGCAGTGAAATCGGTGATGTGCTGTACGAAAAACAGTTGGTTCGTTCTTCGCTATTATTTCGTGTAGCTCTTAGAGTGACAGGGACCATGGACAAATTACAACATGGCTATTACCAATTACCGGATAATGCCAGCCTGTATGAAATTATAGGGTTGTTACAAAAAGGTCATCTACAAACCGTAAAGGTGACCATTCCGGAAGGTTTTACGATACAGCAAATCGCCGATGAATTAGCACGTGATGGGTTGGTGCATAAGGAAAACTTTTTAGCGGAAGCAAAGACCTATGTTCCTTATATGTACATGTATGGGCCGGAAAAAGTAGATTACCGTGTGGAAGGCTTTTTATTCCCCAGCACCTACGAGATTCCGGTGAAAAGTACGGCAAAGGATATCTTAGCGATGATGGCAAAAGAGATGAATACACAGCTCACGCCGGCTATGCGTAAGGAAATCGAAGCGCAGCATATGACGATATTTGAATTTATTACCTTGGCCTCATTGGTAGAAAAGGAAGCTAAATTCGATGAAGATAGACCAATTATTGCGGCTGTGTTTAAGCGTCGCCTAGCGGTAGGTATGCCGTTGCAGTCGTGCGCAAGCATCCAATATATTTTAGGCTATCCGAAGCCGTTATTATCGGTGGAAGACACAAAAATTCCTAGTCCCTATAATACGTATATCAATAAAGGATTACCGCCGGGACCGATTGCCAACCCCGGTAAAAAATCTATGGAAGCCGTATTATATGCACCGCCTACGGAATACTTATTCTTCGTAGCCGATGCTGAGGGACATCATATTTTCTCTAAAACCTATGAAGAACATCTAAAGGCAGTGGAAAAAATTTATGGAAATTAAGGAAATCTTAAATGAACAACGTATTTATGCGGTCATCAATAAGGTGCCGATTTTACGCGAGTCGGAAGTACATTTATTTGAAGAGCTAATCGATTTGTATCAGCCGCATCGCGTATTGGAAGTAGGTACGGCTATCGGTTATTCTACACTTTTATTAGCACAGCACGCAGCTAAGGAAGGAAAGGTTGTATCCATTGAGCTTGATGAAGTTCGTCATGAGATGGCTCGCTATTACGTGGGGAAATCGGTGTATCAAGACAATATAACTTTACTAAAGGGTGATGCCAATGAGGTATTGTATCAGGTAGAAGGTCCTTTTGATATGGTGTTCTTGGATGGCCCGAAAGGACAGTACTTGAGACAACTTGAGATTATTTTACCAAAGTTGGCCCCGCAGGCGGTTGTTTTGGCGGATAATGTACTGTTTCGCGGATATGTACGAGGAGAAAAAGCAGCGCCGCATCGCTATAAAACTATCGTTAAACGACTACGTGATTATTTGGACTATGTAGAAAATAAAGAGCTTTTTAATACAACAATATATCCCTTGGGGGATGGAATGAGTGTAAGTATATGGAAAGGATATAGTAATGAGCAGACCGATTGAATTGTTATCTCCGGCAGGGAATATGGATAAGTTAAAAATGGCTATCCGCTACGGTGCCGATGCCGTATATTGTGCAGGACAGGCGTTCGGCCTACGTGCGGGCAGTGCTAATTTTAATAATGAAGAGTTGAAGGAAGCCGTTGAATTTGTACATGCCCATGGTAAGAAAATTTATGTAACCTGTAATATTATCCCTCATAATGAAGATCTGGTAGGTCTGGAGGAATATTTGCAATATTTGGAAAGTATTCATGTGGATGCCATTATTGTAGCAGACTTAGGAATTTTCCTATTGGCGAAACGAGTAGCTCCGGGATTGGAACTTCATGTAAGTACGCAGGCGAATACGACAAATTATTTGACGACTGAATTCTGGAAGGAACAAGGGGCAGCCCGTGTTGTAGTGGCTCGTGAAGTAAGCATTAAGGATATCAAGACGATGCGCGAATCCGCGGATATTGAAATTGAAGCCTTTATTCATGGTGCGATGTGCATTTCCTATTCCGGACGTTGTTTGTTGAGTAATTACTTTACCACTACTCGCGATGCCAATCGAGGTCAGTGTGCACAGGCATGTCGTTGGAAATATTCTTTGGTAGAATCCAATCGTCCCGGCGAGTACTATCCGATTGAAGAAGATCAACACGGTACGTACATTTTTAACTCTAAGGATTTGTGCCTGTTAAAACATATTCCAGAGCTATATGAAGCCGGAGTGGATAGTTTAAAAATCGAAGGACGTATGAAGAGTGTGCATTACGTAGCCACCGTTACCAAAGTGTATCGGGAAGCCATTGATACATATTTAAAAGAAGGCAAGGATTGGTATGTGCGTGATGAATGGATGGAAGAATTAGAAAAAATTTCCCATCGACCGTACACGGAGGGGTTCTCGGTAGAAAAGCCGGATGAAACGGCACAAAATTACGGTAAGTCAAGCAATACGCAGACCCATGATTTTATTGGGCTAGTGGAAGGGTATAATGCCGAAGAAGGCTTTGCCTATATGGAGCAGCGTAATAACTTTAAGGTCGGCGATGAAGTTGAATTTTGTCAGCCGCACGGTGCATTAGTACATCATGTGATCACTAAAATGACTGATGAAAACGGTGAAGAAATCACGGTAGCGCCGCATCCGCAAATGAAAGTGCGCTTATATATTGATACGCCGCTGGAAACCTATTCCATGATGCGTCGTAAGTGTAAAAATCAATAGGCGAGGCGATAGACATGGAAGCGATACATCACGAAGACTCGTATGTATACTTTACAATTAATCCGGCACACACGAATTATGTGAATCGTATATTGGAAGGTTATGAGTATCTTGGCGTTATGACTACAGTTAATCGTAGCGAAGGACTTTGTGTAGTGCGAAGTACGGAAGATACGCGTGATACGGTAAAAGAGGTTCTTAGTTCCTTAGATATCGGGTTAACCTTTGTGGATCCAAATACATTGTAGCCACTGTACAGCTTATATTGGCTATAATAACCGGTGACAGTAGCAGTAATTGGAATCGCAGTAACAGTGTACAATTTCTTATAATTACTATAATCGTGTGATGCGGATACAACTCGTATGCTAATACGATACAGGTAATAAGATTGTAAAATTAAATTTTGCAAAATATATATTGACAGTATGATTAGAAAGTGATAGAGTATGGTCATACAAAGAGAAAGGTAAAGCGAAGGACATGATGGTTACGTCAATCATGGTACAGAGAGAGACGCCTTGGCTGTGAGCGTCTTCCGTGACCGTAGACATTACCCCCTTCAAACCGATTTTCCGAAGGCTTTTTTGCTAACGGCGCGATTGACCGTGCAGATAAGAGGTAAGAAAATCCGTTGGGCCCGTTATCGTCCGTAAAGTGAATCGCTTGGCGATTAACTAGGGTGGAACCGCGAGACCTTCGTCCCTTGAGTGGATGGAGGTCCTTTTTTTATACTTGATTTGTGATCGGCGTTCCCGCCGCCGCTCATACCTAAGGAGGAATTACAATGGCTGAAGTAAACATTATTTTACCGGACGGTAGTAACAAGGCGTATGCGGCCGGAACTACATTAGGAGAAGCTGTAAAGCAATTGTCTAACAGCTTGGCAAAGAAAGTATTGGCAGCAGATGTAGATGGTGAATTGACTGATTTGCGTGAAGTCGTAAAAGATGGCTCGCATGTTAGCTTTTTAACTTTTGAAGAACAGGGTGGTAAAGATACGCTTCGTCATAGTGCATCTCATGTGATGGCGCAAGCTATTAAACGCATTTGGCCGGAAGCTAAGTTGGCAATCGGTCCGGCTATCGAAAACGGCTTCTATTATGATATCGATATGGAACATGTTTTGGTTCCGGAAGATTTGCCGAAAATCGAAGCAGAAATGAATCGCATCGTCAAAGAAAATTTCCCTATCGAAAAAGAAGTTGTCAGCCGCGACGCAGCCTTGGCTTTATTTAAAGAAAAGAATGAAGACTACAAGGTAGAATTGATTAATGATTTACCGGCTGATGTAGAAATTTCTTTGTATCGTCAAGGTGAGTTCGTTGATCTTTGTGCCGGTCCTCATGTTGCCTCTACCGGTAAAGTGAAGGCCTTTAAGTTGCAGAGCTTGGCCGGTGCTTATTGGCGCGGTGACGAAAAAAATAAAATGTTACAGCGTATTTACGGAACGGCCTTTGAAAAGAAGGAACAGCTGGAAGAGTACTTACATCTTTTGGAAGAAGCAGCTCGCCGCGATCATCGTAAATTGGGTAAGGAATTGGGTCTCTTTGTTATTAAAGAACAGGGACCGGGCTTCCCGTTCTTCTTACCGAAGGGCATGGCAGTGCGCAATGAACTAGAAAACTTCTGGCGTGAAGTACATCATGATTTTGATTATGAAGAAGTACGTACACCGATTATTTTGAATCGTCAGTTATGGGAACAGTCGGGTCATTGGTTCCATTATCGTGAAAATATGTACACTACTGAAATCGATGGTGAAGATTATGCAATTAAACCAATGAACTGCCCGGGCGGTATCCTGGTATATCAGAATGAAATGCATTCGTATCGTGATTTCCCAATACGTATGGCAGAGCTCGGTCTTGTTCATCGTCATGAATTGAGCGGCGCCTTGCACGGTCTCTTCCGCGTACGTAGCTTTACGCAGGATGATGCGCACGTATTTATGTTGCCGTCACAGATTAAAACAGAATTAATTAAGGTTATTGAACTGTTCGACCGTATTTACAGTCAGTTCGGTTTGACCTATCGTGTTGAATTGAGTACGAAGCCGGATAATGCAATGGGGGATGATTCCATTTGGGAAGCCGCTACTAATGCACTTCGTGAAGCCATTGAAGAAAAAGGCATTCCGTATCAGATTAATGAAGGGGACGGCGCTTTCTACGGTCCGAAGCTTGACTTCCACATCAAAGATTCGTTGGGACGTACTTGGCAATGCGGTACGATTCAGCTGGATATGAACTTGCCGGAACGTTTCAACATGGAATACGTTGGTGAAGATGGACAGAAGCATCGTCCGATTATGATTCATCGTGCTTGCTTTGGATCTTTGGAACGCTTTATCGGTATCCTTATCGAACATTATGCAGGTGCATTCCCAACTTGGCTCGCACCGGTACAAGTTAAAATCTTGCCGATTAGTGAAAAGCATGTAGACTATGCTAACAAATTGAAGGCTGCTTTCAAGAAAGCGTATGTACGTGTAGAAGTTGATGATCGTAATGAAAAAATCGGCTATAAGATTCGTCAAGCACAGATGGAAAAGGTACCGTACATGCTCGTAGTCGGTGATAAAGAAGAACAGGAAGCAACCGTTGCTGTTCGTAAACGTGGTGAAGGTGAAGTAGGTACCGTAGCTTGGAAACAATTCTTAGAAGATATTGTTAAAGAAGCTAAGGAACGTAAATAATCAGTGCAAACATGCATATACAGATTGTATGCTTGCATAGATAGGTGAAAAAAATAATTGATGCGAGCATATACTGCATTAGTGATGTGAGCATGCAGTAAATGAAAAAGAGGGACGTAATGAACGATCTATTCTGCGAATTAGAGCATAGAATTAATTTGCGGGATAGGATGTTGATCGTCTCTCTTTTTTGCTATCTATATGCTATATATAGGCATGCAACAGTAAAACGTCAAACTATTTTCTGTAGAATGTGGAGCTGTGGTCTGTACTCTATAGAAACCTTAGTTGCCTATAAAAATTTTTGTATAAAAAATATAAAATAACGGACGTTTTTCGTGAATATTGCTGGGTTTATGCACTACATGGTATTGTCTATAGAATATAAACATATAGAAATAAAAGTGATAACTGAGCTTCTTTTTTATTTGCTTAACAACTGAAATTATCCGTATTATACTATCATCGAACTAAGGGAATAGCCCTTAGCAAGGTCGACTGAAAGCAATACAATAAGTAAAAAAATGATGGCAATAACGTATGGTTAGTGTGGTAATTAAAAAAGGAGAGAGTGATCATGACGACGTTTGAAGACACAATGGAAGAAAAAAAGGTACAGGTAACGAAGGTAGCAAAGGATGCTAAAAAACATCAAGACGAAGCTCATTTGGCATATCCGATGACAGACGAAATGCGTAAAATGATGGCTGATAGCTATAAGGTAATTCACAAATAATCGATTGATAATACTTCGTATAACATATCGCGTATATGTGTGTCGGAAAAGAGAGGCACGATAAAAATTACATAGTACCCAATAAACTAAAGGTCATACAGTCTGAAATCAAATGTTAAGGTGGTTGCAATTAATTAGTACAACAAAATAAGCAGTGAAATAAAAAAGATAGTCAGTATGAAGAGCTGTTCTTCATATTGACTATCTTTTTTAGTAGGCTATCACATAGTACTGAGCAATACGCATACTACATCATTGACAGTAAGGATAATGGTATCGGTCTATAGTAAAAGAGATACCGCTACTGCTCCATTAAATGATTGCGTTATGCACGAGTCCCTCGATATCTGAATAGGCTGCAATTTCAATAGCACAAAGCTGCTTAGCCTTTTCATAAAAAATATGACCGGCCTCTGTAAGTTGAAAACTCGATCCACGCTGACCGCGTCGGATGTGAAGAAGCGGTGTGCCAAACTCAGCCTCTAAATAGCGCAACTGCTTACTCAATGCAGGCTGCGTCAGATGCAGGCGATTGGCAGCGCGTGTCATATTGCCGGTGTTAACAAGGGTTACAAAATTGTGATAATACGATGTGTCCATGATAATCCTCCTGCACGTAAATAACTGGCATGGTAGATTGTCATGAATAACTATAGTATGGGCGTACTATAGTTATTATTGTAGCTTGTATGAAAGGAAAAGTCTATATACAAACGGTTTTTTATACAAATTTTATCGATTGCACTTTGTATTTTCTATAGCTTACATTCTGTATGTAAAAGAAGCGAAAAAAGGCGGTAAAAAGGCTGATTATGGGACTTTTATCACAATTAAAAATTTTTTGGAAAAAATTTCCGGCATTTATTAATTTATTAGATAGCAAAGGTATGGCATAAAATGTTATCCTTGCTATAGCTAAAGAAGTCCGATTTAACAGCAGTGAGGGGGATATAGGCCCATAGACATGCGTATCGTCAAAAAAATGACAAAAAAATATAAAATCTATAAAAATCCTGAATTTATTAATTAAAATACAATGAATACAAAGTGCAAAAATAAAAGCCAAAAAACGGCTGTTACTATAACTTTTTTTTATTTCCATTTTGCATTCGAGGGGAGTATACTGTCATCGTAAGCTAGTCGTGGGCTGTGCAGAGCTTAGTAATTTAGTTGATGAATTACTATTGCTTTGTGGCGGTGACTAGTAAATTAAATAGTATAGTGTTCTCCGATTTGATCGTAGTAATAGAGTGATTTTATGTTAGCCTGAAATCACGACAGATATGTTTCGGTTGCAGGACCCGAAATACATCTTCGTTCAGTGCGAGCATAAAAGCATCCATGTCCGGAAAAAGCGGCTTTCTCTTTTGAGAAAGCCGTTTTTTCCATTTATATCCTAGTATTTAGATGAAAAGTGAGAAAGGGATTATGCTTTTACAGGAATAGCTACCATGATGGTATCCCCTATATCCCAAGTGAGTCGACCGTTGCATATGTCAGTCAGCTTAGTCTCAAGTTGTGATACTTCTTCCGGCTCGGCAAAGAGGATTACCGTCACAGATTCGTCAAATTTAACTTCGTAGCTATACTTACCTTCTTGCAAATAACGTTCTACACTACCAAATAATGAATAATCAATACGTATGGTGATACATGTTCGAGGAGCATGTAATTCTTTCGGTGCCTGGTGAAGAGCTTCGGCGGCGCTGTGCGAATATGCACGAATTAAACCACCGGCACCGAGCTTAATACCACCGAAATAGCGAGTGACCACAATGGCAGTATCGGTGATTCCCGTCTTTTTTAAAACCTCTAAGATTGGTTTTCCCGCAGTGCCGGAGGGTTCACCATTATCGGAAGATCGTTGTTGCTCTTGACGAGGCCCCAATGTGTAGGCGGTGCAGTTATGAGTGGCATCCCAAAACTCTTTAGTGATGCGGGTAAAAAAAGCCTGCACTTCCTCTTCGCTTGTACAAGGTGCTGCGGTAGCGATAAAGCGTGATTTTTCAATGACATACTCAATACGACACTCGTCGGCAATGGTGGTGTAGTTGATGGGAATCGATGCTTGACGATTATCAGCTGTTTGATTGAGTGAGGCCTGTGAAGTTGTATTCGATTGAACGGTAGCGGCTGCTGCGCCAACCGGATTTTTTTTCTTTTTTGCCAATGTAGGATACCCCCTTTAAAGAATGAGAAAAAGCAAAATATGGCTAGGAACACAAAGGCGAGTAATGCAGTGCAGAGTCTCTTTTTACTATGATACGGAATCTATTGTATTTATACAATACCCCTATGTTGACGATTTTTGATATAAGGTATAGCATATAAGTAGGAAATAAATACCCCTAGGGGGTATATAGCGATGTAAAAGAAATGACAGCAAATAAAATTAATAGGAAAGAAGGAGAAAAGAATGTTAACAGATATGGAAATAGAAAAATTAAGTCGTAGACTGCGTCGTATTCGAGGTCAAATTGAAGGAATTGAACGAATGATTAATGAACACCGCTATTGCGTGGATGTGCTGCAGCAAATAGGGGCTGCGCGGGCCGGTCTGTATCAGGTAGGCATGATTATGCTCGAAAGCCATTCGCGTTCCTGCGTGGTAGAAGCAATTAAAAATGGTAAAGAGGATGACGCCATTACTGAATTAATGGGTGTGTATCGCGCACTACATAAGTAATAAGGTGAGGTGGTATGATGAGTGGAAAGCAAGAAGAATTTGATATTACAGGTATGCACTGTGCTGCTTGTGTGGCACGCGTCGAACGAGTGGTGTCACGCTTGCCCGGTGTAGCGGATGTAAAGGTCAATTTGTTAACGCGTAAAGGATCTGTTACTTACACGGCAGATAGTACGCTGACCGCAGATGATGTGGTAGCAGCGATTACCGGTATTGGCTTTGGGGCGGAGCTGGCCGAAGCAGATACAATGGAAATGAAGAAGGTGGACATTAAGCCACAGTTGTACCGGATGATTTTGGCAGCGGCTATGGCCATCCCTATGATGGTGAGCATGATCGGTCATTATGTGTTTAGTTGGCCCATGCTACCGGCGACAGTAGAGTTTGTACTGGCGACCATAGCGCAATTCGGTCCGGGGCTCGTCTTTTATAAAGGTGCTTGGAGTGCTATCAAAAGCGGTTCCTTAACGATGGATGTATTGGTAGCACTGGGGACGACTGTAGCCTATGTGTTCAGCATTTATAACATGCTTATAGGCAATCACAATTTATACTTTGAAACATCGGCATGGCTTATTACATTTATTCTTTTAGGGAAAGTTTTGGAAGAAGTCGCCAAGGGACATACGTCGGATGCTCTGGAAAAACTGATTAAGCTACAGCCGGCTATGGCTCATGTACAGCGCAACGGTGTCTTTACGGACGTCCCTACAAAGGACATTGTCGTCGGAGATATAATTGAGGTACGTGCCGGCGAAAAGATACCGGTAGACGGCACTGTTCTTACCGGTAGCTCGGCAGTAGATGAATCAATGTTGACCGGTGAAAGCTTGCCTGTAGAAAAAGAACAGGGCAGCAAGGTTATCGGAGCCACAGTGAATGCAACGGGCACATTTACGATGGAAGCAGAAAAAATCGGTGCCGATACGATGTTGTCACAGATTATAAAAGTAGTGGCCGCAGCGCAGACCTCTAAAGCATCCATTCAGCGTATTGCCGACGTAGTGGCTGCGTACTTTGTTCCCGTAGTTATTAGCTTGGCGGTGCTAACTGCATTGGTGTGGTACGTTGGCTTTGATGCTACTTGGGGTGTAGCGATTATGCACGGTACAGCGGTACTTGTCATTGCTTGCCCTTGTGCATTGGGCTTGGCTACACCGACATCCATTATGGTAGGTTCGGGCTTAGGTGCGGAACATGGAATTTTAATCAAAGGTGCCGAGTTTTTGGAAAAAACGGGATCTTTACAAGCCATTGTATTAGATAAAACAGGTACCTTAACACAAGGTGATTTGCGCGTCACCGCATCAGCTACGATTAATGGTGATGAAGCCGTGAACACATCGTACATGACGGCACTGGAGTCTAAGACAATACACCCTATTGCCAAAGCGTTATCGGAGTCCGGAAAGGAATTCTTAGGAGCGAATGGTATTTTGCCGGAAGTAACAGACTTTGAAGAATTACCGGGGCACGGGATCCGTGGCCGCATTGACGGACATACAGTAGAAATCGGGCACAATCGTTGGTTTGTTGAATGTGGTTATAGTAATGATGAATTAACACAGCGTGTACAAGCGGAAGAAGCAAAAGGTGCTTCGGTATCACTGATGGCAGTGGATGGTACGGTACATGCTATGTGGGCTGTAGCCGATGAACTCCGTCCGGAAGCAAAGAATGTAGTGCAGCGCTTACAGTCACAGGGAATTGAGGTATGGATGATTACCGGCGATAATCGTCGCACGGCGGAGTACATTGCTAATAAGGCCGGAATTACTCATGTGATGGCAGAGGTATTGCCCCAGGATAAAGCGGCAAAGGTAGCCGAGCTACAATCCAAAGGTATGTCCGTAGGTATGGTTGGTGATGGTATTAATGACGCACCGGCATTGGCTACGGCAGATATTGGCTTTGCCATCGGCAAGGGAACGGATATTGCCATCGAAGCAGCAGATATTGTATTGGTGCGCAATGACTTAACCACGTTGGCAGAAGCTGTAACGCTGAGTCGTAAAACCATGGGAAATATTAAACAGAATTTGTTCTGGGCGCTTATTTTTAACTGTATCGGTATTCCGCTGGCTGCTGTAGGGATGTTGACACCTATCGTAGCCGGTACGGCAATGGCGTTTAGTTCGGTAACGGTAGTATCAAATTCATTGCGCTTGAAACGAGCCGGTTTAGAAGGATAACTCTACACCTCTTCGCATAAAGTAATTACCGGCTCGCCGACTTTATCAAAGTGTATACTGCGCAATAACGTTTGCCAATAATGGCGGCGCTCGGTATAATGCCAGTGCGGATACAAATGATGACAGCTGAGGTAAAAGGTGAAAGCGGAGCTGATGGAGTCGCGTTTGGTAAGACGCTCCATGACGCAGGGTAAGGCGATTAAAAGCTTTTCCTCCAGCTCCGCTTCTTTTAGGCGAAAGCTGTGCGATGCAATGGGCGACCCGGTCGGTGACGGACAATGGTAATAGATGTACTGCCGTGTTTTGTAATGACGGGTTAAGCCAACGAGTCGCTTCCCGCAGTGCGGGCAGTGAAGGAGCCCCGTAAAGAGATAAAGGCGATGCGGCGTTTGATGAAAGCGTCGTTGTTCCTCAAGTAGGTGCTGTACGGCGGAAAAGGTCTCTTGCGAAATTAAAGGAGGTAGGTACTGCGGATCACCGTAAGCAAGGCCTGTATATTTTTCGTTGCGCAGCAGTTTGACCATTGCCGGATACGTGCGTTTGATATGGTAGCGATTATAGAGATAATGCATGGTGGCACGTATGGATTTTACCGCCAGATAATGATGAAAGATATCGCGCACCACCGCGGCATGCTGATTGGGGACGATGCGCTTATTTTCAATGGCATACCCTAAAGGGAGCCTGCCGGAAATCGCCTCACGGCGTTTGATTTTATCGGCGAACACAAAACGTATGCGCTCGGCAGTGGTGTCCGATTCATTTTGAGCGATGGACAGTTTGATATTTAAATATAAACGTCCTTGGGCCGTACTGGTGTTGTAATCTTCTTCGGTGGTTTCCCATTCTACATGGTGCGCATCGAGAATGGACTGATAGGAATAATAGTCAGATACATTGCGAAACCAGCGATCCAGTTTTATAAACACTATGATTTCGATACGGCCGGCAGTAACATCGTGCATCATACGCGCAAACTCGCGGCGATGGCCGGGACGATGACGGGCGGATACGCCTTCATCTTTATACACGTCAACAACTTCATAGCCTTTAAAGGCAGCATACGCACGGAGTCTGTTCTCCTGCGCCTGTAAGGAGTAGCCCTTCATAGCCTGTTCTTCATGAGAGACACGGATATAAAGGGCTGCTTTTTTGTGATATGTCATAATAACCTCCCGTAGTGTAATACTGTTTGACAGCAAGCTTAGATGGATAAATAAATTCCTTCTTTTCGCTGCATTGAAGCAAGGGAAATGTGATATACTTAAACATATAAATTATATAATAACGGAGCAGTATAGACTGTTGCATTGTTATGACGATATGCACACGAGACATTGCATTGTCACAATGTAATAGGCAAAGTACAGGAGCTGTTTAGCGGTTACAATGTAACGTGTATGAGTTCTGTCATTGTTACGATGCGAAATGAGACAGTGTACTGTTACAAGATGCAGCGGTTGCTTCGTAGGATGGAGTAGGTGGACATAGATGACGACAGGTATTCGCCTATTGGCGATAGATTTAGACGATACCTTATTGCGCGATGACAATACGGTGTCGGCATATACAAAGGACATATTAAAAGCAGCGCAGGCCGAAGGTATTGAGGTGCTGATTGCTACAGGGCGCATGTATCAGACGGCAGAGCCCGTCGGCAAGGCGCTTGGTATCGGTGATGTACCGATGGTACTGTATTCCGGTGGCTTGGTACAGTATATTGAATCAGGACGCAAGCTGTATGAGAAAGCAATTCCCCTTGCTACGGCGCGCAAAGTACTTGCTATGGCAAAAGAACGAGGCTGGTACATTCAGGCCTATGTGGATGATGTGCTCTATGTACATCATGAAACGGAATTTTCAAAAAGCTATGAAAAAGCAACCGGGGCCACGGCAGTGTATATCGGCGATGCTTTATATGATCTTGACGGGGAACCGAATAAGCTGCTTATCATTGAAGAACCGGCAGTGATTGATACTATCAGTCGCACGCTGCATGAAGCTATGGACAGTGAGCTGGCCATTGTGCGTAGCAAGCGGCATTTCTTGGAACTCAATCCGCCGCAGACTTCCAAAGGGGAAGCACTTCACTTTATGGCGCAGCGATTAGGTGTTCCCGTGGAAGCGATGGTAGCCTTCGGTAATTCGGAGAACGATATTTCCATGTTGAAGGAAGCCGGTCATGCCATTGCGGTAGCTAATGCGGAAGAAATGGTTAAAGCGGTAGCCGACGAGGTGTGCCGAAGTAACGAAGATGATGGCGTAGCGCACTGGGTGGCTACTCACGTGCTGGGCCGAAATGAAGCGTAGGGAGGAGAGCATCATGGAGAACAATTTTAGGTTGATCATAGTGACGGGCATGTCCGGTGCCGGCAAGACACAGGTCATGCAGGCATTGGAGGACATGGGTTATTTTTGTGTCGATAACATCCCACCCGTTTTGATTCCCAAGTTCAGCGATTTATGTCGCCAAGCAGGTGAACGAATTAATCATGTGGCCTTAGTGGTGGATATTCGAGGCGGTGAGTTTTTTGAATCCTTATCGGATGCACTGAAATCGTTGAAAGAGATGCAGGTACCTTATGAGATCGTATTCATGGAAGCAACGGACGAAGCGTTAATCCGTCGCTATAAGGAGTCGCGCCGCAGTCATCCGTTGGCTCCGAACGGCCGCATTACTACGGGTCTCAAAGAAGAACGTCGTATGCTGGATAGTATCCGTCATCGTGCAGATTATATTATCGACACGACAGACATGAAGACGAATAATTTAAAAAGCTATCTGCGTCAGCGCTTTGCGGAAGGAGATAATCCGGATCGGCGCCTTGCGGTGACTGTAGTCAGCTTCGGTTTTAAATACGGCATACCGCTAGATGCGGATATGGTATGGGATGTACGCTTTTTGCCGAATCCCTATTACATTCCCGAGTTCCGTCACAAAACGGGGCGCGTACCGGAGGTAAACAATTACATTCATTCCTTTGACATAACAACGGAATTTAAAAATCATTATTTCAAGACGATGGATTTCTTGCTTCCTAATTACGAAAAGGAAGGAAAAAGCCAATTTGTGATTGCCGTAGGCTGTACGGGCGGTATGCATCGCAGTGTGGCGATGGCGGAAGCCTTGTACACACATATACAGGAGCTGGGCTATCGGGTCAGCGTAGAACATCGGGATATGATGAAGAATAATGTAGAAGAGGATTTCAATCCTCACGAATTTACGGCGGAATCCTCGGAAGGGGCGAAATAACATGCGAACGAGGTTCTTTCGGTGGCTGGCACCGGGACTGAATATAAAGCGCTGGTTGTTTTTGTTTTCTACCGGTGTAGGATTATTGATCCTCGGTGTGGCCCTGATGCTTAATTATCAATGGCTTGCCTATTTTGAAGATGTATTTTTACAGCTCATTTTTGAAACGACAGGCTCTTATAATTACACGGTAGTAGCTACCATCGGTTTTGTTGCTATCATATTGGGAATACTCTTTATGATTATGGGAACGCGGCGGGTGATTAAAACCATCATTCGCGCCGTTATTCCGGCAGACTCCGAGAAGGTAAGCGATTATATTTTCCAAAATATTCGCCTCGGTCAGGGACCTAAAATTGTAGTTATCGGCGGTGGTACGGGGCTGTCTACCTTATTGCGTGGATTAAAACGGCGCACGGCGAATCTGACGGCCATCGTTACGGTAGCGGATGACGGCGGTTCGTCCGGTCGTTTGCGGGAAGACTTTAAAATGATTGCGCCCGGCGACTTACGCAACTGCTTAGTTGCTCTGGCAGATAAAGAAGGACTCATGGAAAAGCTGTTCCGCTATCGCTTCGGTGGTGAAGGAGATTTAGCGGGTCACAGCTTCGGTAACTTATTTCTTACTGCGTTGACGCAGGTATTGGACGCGGACATCGATAAGGCATTGGAAGCGTCCAGTAAAATTTTAAAAGTACGTGGACGGGTTATCCCGGCTTCGACGGAAAACATACGCCTTATGGCTGAGATGGAAGACGGCACGATTGTGGCCGGTGAAAGTCGTATTCCACATGCCGGTAAGCCAATAAAGCGCGTCTTTACGGAACCGGCCTTGCCGAAGCCGGAAGGGGCGGCACTACAGGCTATTGACGAAGCCGATGCCATCATCTTAGGACCGGGGAGTTTATACACGAGCATTATGCCAAATCTGTTGATTGATAAAATTGCCGAACATATACAAGCCAGCAAGGCGGCTAAGCTCTATATTTGTAATGTGATGACCCAGCCCGGCGAAACGGATGGCTATACGGCAGCCGATCATGTACGGGCGTTACAGGCACAGGGCGGTGCATCTCTTATCGACACCATACTTGTGAATGACACATATCCGGAAGGTGACTCCGTAGAGGCCTATCGGGAAACGGGCTCCGAACCGGTGTTAGTTAATGCCGACGAGCTGGCTGCCTTAGGTGTGCGCACCATTCGGGCCAGCTTGATGGATGACAGCGGTCGACCGGTACATGACTCCGAACGCTTGGGCAAGGTGGTTATGGACATAGTGTATGCATTGCAAACAGATATTGAACCACATATTTTAGAATACTATTTGAAGAGAAATGATCATTAAATAAGAAAGGAGGCCCCAATGTCATTTGCAGAGGATGTGAAAAACGAATTATGTCAGTACCAAAACGAAACGCCTTTATCGGCAAAGATAGAAGCCTCCTGCTTATTACGCATGGGCGGATCCTTGCTTCTGGGCATGCACGGGCGCGTAGGTATACGCTTGGCGACAGCCAATAATGCGGTAGCGCGGCGTGTGCTGGGAATTTTACGCTCTCAATATTCGCTGCATACCTCAGTACTGATACGGCGAGGACTGAATCTGCGCAAAAAAAATGTGTACACTCTAACTGTTGAGCCTACGGAAGCAGGACGCATTGCGTTGGAAGACATGGCGCTGTGGCCGGTGACGGCGTCGATTACCGATGACTGGCTCGATACGATGGAAGCACGGCGTGCTTTTTTGCGTGGCGCTTTTTTGGGCGGTGGTTCCGTTAACAAACCGGAAAGCGATTACCATTTGGAATTTATGACCGGCAACCGTGAATTTGCCGAAGCCATTGTACATGTATTACACATGTTCCGCATTACGGCGCGGGTAACAGAGCGCAAAGAGGAATACGTTGTTTACCTTAAGGAAGGTGACTCGGTTACCTCGTGCTTGCAGATTATGGGAGCCACGTCGGCGTTGATGGAATTTGAGAACGTCCGTATTATGAAGACGGTACGCAATCAAATTAACAGACAGGTCAACTGTGAAACAGCAAATTTACAAAAAACAGTGAATGCGGCGGTACGTCAGTTGGAAAGCATCCGTATCATCGAGCGGCACCAACCGCTAGAGGAATTGAAGCCGAAGCTGTATGAGGTGGCGTTGGTACGCCGTGAAAATCCCGATGCCAGTTTGCAGGAGCTGGCAGATATTTTGGGCAGCGGTCTCAGTAAGTCAGGCGTTGGCCATCGATTGCGAAAATTAGAAAAAATTGCATTAGACTATGAACCTCATGGACTGGATGAGGTATAATAGAAGAGAACCATACAAGAGACGGGGCGCTTCGCATAATGCGGAGCGCCCCGTTGAAAGGTTTTAACGAGGTTCATGAACTAGATAACTAAAAGAAGGTAAGACAACAATGAAAAAGAAAAAGCACGTAAGCGCCGTCATGGCAGCCTGTTTGGCCCTAGGGACCTGGATAGGTGGAGCCTCTCCGGTACAGGCAGATGGAGTTCCGTCGGATGATGGCAAAACAATTTATTACACGGTGCATAAGGAAACCGGTGAATCGGACACAGTGGATTCGAATACAAACGATATGGTAGCGAAGGCAGACACCATAGTGATGCAGCCGGAAAAACAAAAGTCTGTAAAGATAGCAACCAATGAAACAAAGCATAGCGATACAGCGGTGCCGGAACGAAAAATCAAACTCTTGGGACAGCGGAACGATACGACAATCAGTGTCTCAAATGTACTTCCCAGCCAGCGTATCAATATTGATAACTATCAGTTTGGGACTGTTCCGGTGAAGGTTATTAAAGAAGAGGGTACATTGCTCTTGTCGGACAGCCCCGAGTACGTATCGTCGGATGGTGTTTTGGCAGCAGACACGCTGCAAGGAAAGAGCCGCGTGTACTTTTATCATGTTAATGAAGCAGATCAAGATAAGCAAGTAGCTATTGTGTTAGAAAATAATGGCAACACGGATAGTCGTATAACGGTGAAGCGCAAGCTGGTTACGGAACCGAGCGATGCATATTTTAAAGTCGGGCGGGAATTATCCTTCAATGAATTGGTGCTGTGGCAAGCTTCACAGGAAGCTGACGCGGAACGCGCGTTAGCTGCGGCGGATAAAAAATATAAAAAGAAACAGCTGGCAGAAAAGTTAAAGGCCATTGATGCCAACATGCCACCGCAGTTGGGCAAAGGCTTGCGCATAGCTAAGGAAGAAAACTGGCTGTTGCCTTCGCATAGCCGCAAGTTACTCTTTGAAGATTTGTCGAATATACCGGTAAAAAAGGATCAGTTAATATCGGGTATAGTGGACTTTACCTCATCCGAACCGATTCAGGCGAAGGTATTGATGCTCAACAAGGGATCGGGTCCATTAGGCTACTCGTATATTGCACCGGTACAGCCTATGGATGACGTAGAGCTGCGCGGTACCTTTCACGGTGTGATGCGGTACATGCAATCCGAAACACCGTATAATAGCTCCTTAGGTGCTTCGGCGATAACTATCGGCAACGATCGCGAGGACGCGTTTATTAAAGGGGTAGACGAGTTAACGAATAACAAAGCGATGACGGATAAAGGAAATTACGGCGTATCCTATGACGTGACGATTCCCACTGCCGGCGATAAACGCTTTGCCGTATATTTTAATCCCTTAGGGGGTGCCTATGCAGGGTCGGTACAAATTGTAAGCGGTACACACAATAAAATTTATCAAGTGCCCGGTGCCTATGATGAATATATTGGACATGGTACAATTTACGATACCATGTATTTAGACACGTTTACACCCGGTGAACCGATTGTTCTCCGGTTTATACCGGCCGGTGCCTCTAACTTGCCGGTACGCTTTCTCTTTATTCCTTTGGATTGATATGAAGTGATACATATAGTATATGTTGCCCTGGCACCAGTCGTGCCGGGGCATTTTTCTTATACTGAAATAGTAAGACGCATAAGATAAGTTAAAAGAGTAAGATACGTAGGATGCGCAGGATAAGTAAGATAAGCAACATTACATCAGATAGGTACTATAAGTTAAATGAGTTAAATAAGAGAGTTGGTTTATACTGCTGAGGAGGAAACGGATGGATACAAAAAAGAATTTGACCTACATTGTTATATATTCTTCGGTGACGGGAAATACAAAGCAAGTAGCAGAAGCGATTGCCGATGAATTGCCGCAGGGAACACCTTGTGTACGAGTGCAGGATGCTCCCGAGGATTTATCTGGATATGACGTGGTATGTTTGGGCTTTTGGGCGAATCAACTGCAAGCCGATGTATTGGCACAAACCGTGCTCACCAGAATTCACAATGACAAAGTGGCACTGTTTATGACCTGTGGTGTGCCGCCGATGATGAAACATGCAAAAGACACTATGTCTGCGGCGATTTCATTGTTACCGGAAGGACAAACCCCAATCGATACCTTCATTTGTCAGGGAAAGGTGGATCCTAAAGTCATTGCCTTGATGTATAAGAAATTTCCTAAAGGACATCCACACGGACAAAGTAAAGAGCGTGATGAACGACATAAAGAAGGCGCTACTCATCCCGATGCCAACGACATTGCGTTAGCAAAAGAATTTGCGCGCCGCATATAATATAAAGTGATGCACATATATGTTGTGTATCATCATTGCATCACTATCATAGTAGTATGATAGTGTCTTCTCTCCAATAAGAGGGAAAAGAGGGCGACTCATGCCTCAGCAGTCAATTTTGTCGAATGACATGCGTATGGTATGAATCGCCCTCTCTATTTAAGTATGCCTTTATTGGATTGAGGTTTAAAGAGATATCGTAGTATGCTTTTTACTATTCGGGATCGATAATAAAGGATAACGAGGAAAAATATTTATTTTGCGTATGGGGATCGTCGGTAGGAAGTGCGACTTCAACACCAATCACATTTAGACCGTTCGCTTGCACTGTTAGCGTAGCGCGACCATGTTCGTCGGCCTCGCTTTCATTGGTAAGATCATTAATCACATCGCCGATAAGAGGTGCATGGCTATAGGGTTTTCCGTCCTTGAGGACTTGGATGGTAAACGTATCTCCTTTGCGCAATGTCAAAGGATTGACGGAAGGAATAATTTGAATGGGCACATTGTCAATGGCAGTAGGTATTGTTTCCGGTTGCCAGTAATGAATATTGTACTTGATGGCGTGCGTTGTTTTTACGGCATTGGGTACTTCGGCGAAGGTTTTAAAGGCATGCATCGTACCGGAAGCGTCCTTCGTAAAGTGACCATAATCAAAGAAGGTGACTGTACGTCCCAGGGTATCCGATTTTTGAATTGTAATATTGGATGCATGCTTTTTTACATCTACTGTCATCGGCGCACCGGTAACACTGTAGCCGTCGAGAGCTGTTACCATAGATGGTTGATAGGCGTTATCATACGGCCCTTCGCCAAGAACTAAGGTCGGTGTGTCCGGACGATCGGCAAAATAGACGCCGTGTGCAGATACTGCAGCTCCGATAGATACTGTAATACCAAGTGTTAATGCTAAACCTGTGATTTTTCTGACTAATTTTCTTTTCATACATATCCTCCCTAATAAACATATCCCATAGGTTGTTTTTATTATATTTTAAACGATATTTAATTTCAATAACTATAAAATATTTTTATAAACTCTACATCATATCGAGAGGATTCTATTGTGTGTGAAAAATAAAAATGAAAGTATTCTACGATATCTATATACAGAAATCTTTGATTTTTATGTCATTAATTAAATGTTTGGTTTTATTAAATGAGTGTTCGATAGTGTTAATTGCTTTTGTTTGCACATATCCATCGATTGGAGCGATGCGAACAGAGTTTTTGTAATTTTTATTTCCAACTGAAAAAAAGTGTTCGGTGCCGATGTATACTGGGTTTCCCTAAAGCGGGGCGCATTCGATACAGTGTACGTCCAGGTAAGAAAGCGACAGTCTATGAAATGATTTCCATGAAAGAGGAAGGGATAGTTACCGGCTTTTTATCAGGCAACAGTGCTGCGATTGCTGTGGATATGAGTGATAGCGAAGGTAAACGTATTTTGCAAAATGAAGATCAAAATATTTTGTAAAATGAGGGGCAATGTATGCCGAAAACCGAAGGTCAAAGAGACTGCTTAGGTGAACGTCTACCCGAACGCATACTTAAACTAAATAAAACTAAACTAAATATCTCTAAAGAAAGTACAAAGAAAGGTAGCGAAGCTATCCTTGTAGAGCCCCAAG